>Ga0208879_1000469_pt1 | contig 41851 bp, 38 predicted proteins | sample Knorr_S15_td_Bot_FD_185605 | JGI IMG/M metagenome (GOLD analysis project Ga0208879, IMG submission 185605) | Marine microbial communities from Southern Atlantic Ocean transect - Knorr_S15_td_Bottom_ad_5009_LV_A (SPAdes) (version 2) | ecosystem: Environmental > Aquatic > Marine > Oceanic | place... | reverse complement strand
TTCGGTTGAGGTTACTTTTTCTAATAACTTATCTTCCGATTGTTGTTTCTTTTCGCTCATCTTTCTTAATTATTTATAGAGAAAAACTCTCTCCACATCCGCATGTCCTGCTTGCATTCGGATTGTTGAATACAAACCCTTTTCCGTTCAATCCATCTGAAAATTCTAAAGTAGTTCCAGCAAGGTATAAAAAGCTCTTTTTATTTACTAAAAGCTTGATTTTATTATCCTCAATCAGTTCATCATCTTCATTTTTAGTGTTATCAAAGTCTAATTTATAGCTTAAACCCGAACATCCACCACTTTCTACGCCCACTCTTACAAATTGTTTTTTAGCATTATCTGTATCTAGTAGGTGTAGCAATCTGTCTCTTGCTGAATTACTAATATTTATCATCTTATTTTTATTTAATCTAAATGTACGCAAAGGTACAAAAACCATATCATTTAATACCTATCTTTGCATCATGAGTTTACTTGAAGAGAAAGGCATAAATACGACCCCAATTTCTGAATTGGGAGAGTTTGGTTTAATTGACCATTTAACTAAGAATATTAACATCAAAAACCCAACTACTATTAAAGGTGTAGGGGATGATGCAGCTGTTATTGATATGGGAGATAAATATCAATTAGTAAGTACTGATTTACTAGTGGAAGGAGTTCATTTTGATTTGGCGTATTCTCCACTTAAGCATTTGGGATATAAAGCAGTTTCCGTAAATGTATCAGATATTTGTGCCATGAATGGTGATGCAAAGCAAATTACGGTTGGCTTAGCTATGAGTAATCGTTTTACAGTTGAAGCCTTGGACGAATTATATGAAGGAATATATTTGGCTTGTGAGCATTATGGGGTAGATTTAGTAGGTGGAGATACCACTTCATCTACAGCTGGATTGATGATTAGTATTACGGTTTTAGGAGAAGTGGAAAAAGAAAAGATAACTTACAGAAGTGGTGCTCAAGTAAATGATTTAGTAGTCTGCACTGGTGATTTAGGGGCGGCTTATTTAGGGTTACAACTTTTAAATAGGGAAAAAGAATTATTTGTTGGAAATCCAACTATTCAGCCTGATTTAACAGGGAATGATTATGTGCTTAAAAGACAATTAAAACCAGAAGCTGCTGTAAAGTACACTAAAATTCTAAAGGAATTAGAGATTATTCCTAGCTCAATGATTGATATTTCTGATGGACTTTCTTCTGAAGTTTTACATTTAGCAAAAGCTTCATCTGTTGGGATTACCATTCATGAAGATAAAATCCCGGTTGATTATACAACTATGAATTTGGCAAATGACTTTAATATGAATCCTATTTTTTGTGCCTTAAGTGGTGGAGAAGATTATGAGCTCTTGTTTACCGTAGGTCAGGCACATTATGACAAACTAAAAAAAGATGCTGATTTCACTATCGTAGGTTATGTTACAGATGCTAGTGAAGGCAGTAATTTTATTGCAAATGATGGAAGCTCGCACCCATTAACTGCCCAGGGTTGGGATGCAATGAAAAAATAGTTGGGGACATAAGGTCCTGACAGTCTTTATTTTTTTTATCTGAATTTACTTTTGTTTAAAATTTCTATTTTAGTGTAGATTAAGTAGTTTTAAAAAATAATGGGCACATAAGAATTCAGTTTTTTGATTTTTTTATTGTGATTTTCCTTCTCATATTTGTTCAGAATTAGCAATAGAACTATGAGGAAATACCTTTTAATATTAATAGCCACCTTTGGGTTGATGGGCGCAAAAGCACAAGTGGCTAATGTACATTTATCATTTGGGGCAACTGAGGTAGTTTACCCTTCTAATGTGAATGAAGGAGATATGATTTCATTCTCTTTCTGGATGGTGAATACTGGGAACATTCCATTAAATTCTTCAATAGATATACTTATTGCTATTGATACTTCTTTTACCGCTAGAAGTTTAGGAGATTTTATGGATGTTGATTCTGTTTTATCCCCTAATGATTCAATATTTATTGTTACATGGGATCACGTAAGTTCTGCTAATTATAGGTTAGGGGATAATATAGTAGTGATTTGGCCGAATTTTTATACGCCATACCCGTCTACTGCTGATGAATTTACAGGAGTTATAAATGTAAGTACTTTGAATTCAGTAGGACAAAAACAAAGTGAAGAATTTAGCATCTTTCCAAATCCTATTACAGAAACAGCAACCCTAAAAACCCAGCAGCCTATAAGTACATTTAAGATGATTGATATTTTAGGAAATGTGGTGCGCTATACTGAAAACATTCAAGATAATTTTATTGCAATACATAAAAATGAATTAAAGAGCGGAATCTATTTTATAGAGATAAAAATTGGAGAGAACACAAAAATAAAAAAAGTAATCATAAGGTAAGATGAATAAAGCCCCTTTCAGGATAATATGGGCGTTAGAAAAATGAAAATAAAAATGAAAAATGTAATCTTTTTATTAGCAGTAATGCTAATGATTTTTGCGAGAAGTTTAAGTGCACAAATAGTACTTAATATTAACGGAAATGTGTCTGATATGAATGGAAGTCCTATTGCTAATCATGATGTTTATTTTACAGATGACACCACAGGATTTAACATAGCAATGGCAATAACAAATGCAAATGGAGATTATTCAGGAGTTTTTACTGCAAGTCCTAATACTCCAATAGGAGGAATTTTATTTGTAGCTACTGAAGATTGCAATTTTAATATGGTATTAAATACTCACGCCTTTACATCTACAACTCCATTACCAGTTATTTCTGATTTTATAATTTGTAATTCTTCATCAAATCCATGCTCTTTAGGTGGAGCTTCAGTCAATAATACTCCAAATGGGTTAAGTGTTTCTATAAACGGAGGAACCCCGCCATACACTTATATATGGAGTAATGGAACAAATGGATATTGGTCACAATTTTATCAAAATTGGTGTGTAACAATATTAGATGCAAATGGATGTGATACTACTATTTGCGACTCTACATCAAGTTCTATGAATTGTCAAGCGGGATTTCAATCTTATATTATAGGGTTTAACCCAAATGCAGTACCTGTTATGGTACAATTTAACGATTTGTCACTTCCACAAGGATCAATATCTTCTTGGCTATGGGATTTTGGTGATGGTACTACTGATAACACACAAAACCCAGTTCATGCTTATCAAGTTCCAGGAGTTTATTATGCTTGCTTAACAATAACCGCAAATTTATCAAATGGAACTGTCTGCACATCTACTTATTGCGACAGTGTATGGGCAGATACAATTAGTATAGGTCCTCCACCATCATGGGATTGTGGACCAGTAGGCTGTTATGATCCTGGAACAGGATTAGGTCAATATACTTCACTTTCTTCCTGTCAAGCTGCTTGTGGTGTTCAATGTAATGCTGATTTTTATTCTACACAAGTTTCGGCTTCTGATACAACATTCTTTTTTAATACGTCATCAGGAACAACAACTAGCACATCCTACTTTTGGGATTTTGGAGATGGCGATACTTCAATTGATGAGAATCCAAGACATTTATATACAACATCTGGTTGGTACTATGTGTGTTTAACTATAATAGATTCATCAATAAACTGCTATGACACCTATTGTGATTATATAAATATAGTTATTGCAGGAGGAGGAGGTTGTCAAGCGTATTTTTATGGTATGCCCTCAGTTCTGCAGTTGCCAAATACGTATGATTTCTTTGATTACTCATCAGGAAACGTAACCAATTGGTTGTGGGACTTTGGAGATGGAACTACATCAACCCAGCAAAATCCAACCCACACTTATGCTAATACTGGAGCAGGCTTCTATTTAGTATGTTTAACAGTTGAGGAATATGACCCTATAACACAAGCGTTAATTTGTACAGATAATTATTGTGATAGTATTTATTTAATGAATCAACCATCCTCTTGTATTGCAGATTTTTATGCACAAGATTTAGGAAATAATGAGGCAATATTTACTAACTTATCTTATCCTCAAACAGGAACTACTTGGTTTGGTTTTGCAGAGGTGTATATTGACTTTGGAGATGGAACAAATGCACTAAATATAGGAGGGACAATAAATCATACTTACCCTAATGATGGTACTTATTATGTATGTGTTGAGGTGGTAGAGTCTGATTCTTCAGGGAATGTGATTTGCACAGACTTTTATTGTGATTCAGTAACAGTCACTTCAGGAGCTATACCTTGTCAAGCCAATTTTTGTTGGCAACAAGATTCTGTAGTAGTTTGGAACCCTAATGGAGGAACTACAGGAATTATGAGTAATGTTTATACTTTCTGTGACCTGTCTACCCCTGTAGGAATGATACAATCTTGGCAATGGGATATGGGTGATAATGGAGTAGGTCAGTATTTGCAGAATACATCTTCTTCATCACAAATTCCAATTTATGAATTTGATACGAATGGGGTTTATAATGTATGCTTAACAATAGTGACCATGGGAGGACAGTGTACCTCTACCACTTGTGATAGTGTTGATTTTTTAATGATGCAAGGACAAACATCAGTTGAGGAGACACATGCTTTTGAAACCCTTAAATTGTATCCTAATCCTGCAAACGATAAGCTTACGGTTAATTTAATATCAAATACGAGTGGTAAGTTATACATCCGATTGGTAAATATGGTAGGGCAAACATTATCATATGAAGACATAACAATATTTAATGGAGCTATTAATCATAGCTTGGATATTTCCGAAATTAAGAATGGTATTTATTCTGTTGAAGTAGTTCTTAATGGGGAAAAACAATACCAAAGATTGGTAATTAGCAGGTAATACCTGCGGTTAATTTATTGGAAAGGGAGCTGTGGTAGCTCCCTTTTTTTGTGTTAGAGTAATTCTTTTAGCCAAACATTATAATTAATAACATCAATATCGTCAGCTTTCTCGTCATCAATTAAAGCACTTAGTTCAGTTATCTTCTTTAATAGTTTTTTATCTTGATTGAGGTTGTTGCAATAAATAAGTGCATCAATAATTTCAATCAATTGCTTGTCTCTATTAAAATTACTGTCTTTAAGTAAATCTCTAAACGTTTTTTTAATGTGTTTAATTCTACTGTCAATAACATCAGTCTGGTTTAAATCGAAACGAACAATAAGTTCAGCAATGTGAATTTTTAGCTGAAATGATTTCCCAATATTTACGAAATCGTCTTGTAAAATAAGGCGAGATAAGTTTTTTGCCGCTAATGATAGCTTTCTTTGATCGTAATAAATAAGGGCTGTGTTAAGGTAAATAAATACCGAGAAAGTGGGAAGCTGCTGGATAACATCATTTCTTTTTGCCTCTTTCAGGACATCCAATGCTTTATCCTTATTAGATAATGAATAGTTAATTACAAGAGCATTATAGTAGTAAAATAAATATTTTTCTTTTAAGAATCCGTCATATTCATTCATGCTGGTTTTTAATTTTTCAGCATATTCTAATGATTGTTTGTATTTACGAGTTTTAAATAAGCAATTGGTCAGATAAGAAAGCATGGTTAATTTTTGCTCATGATTTGATTTTGTGAATATTTTATCGCGATTAAACTCTTCATAGGTATGAATAAGGTATTCTTCTAAAGCATGAAAATCATGTTGTTGTAATAGAATTCTACTCACAACCTGATAGACCTTTACTCTAAATTTTGGACTTTTAGGAATTTTATCATTTTTTGAAAAACTATCCAGTGTTTTTTGAAGAATCTCATTTACAGACTCATCATTGGTTGAAAAATTTTGTGCCGTTTTAATTCTATATAATACAGCAGCTAACAATAAATCAATTTCTTGCACCCAGTTTAACCGTTCGTTGTTTTCTCTTTTCTTTGCAATGTACTCTTCTACATTAATTGAAACCATGTCGTAAGAGAGCTTTAGGATTTCAGAATAGATAATAGAAAGTAGCTCATAAGCCTCTATAGTATCCGCTTCTTTTTCTGCTTTCTTCAAATAATGAAAGGAGAGTTTTACATTTCCTTTTCTTTTATAGACTCTTGATAATAAGACATAGTGGAGGATGAAAATATCCTTTTCCTTTCCCATATGCTGAAGCATCATACTCTTATTTAAGTCTTTGTAAAGCCTGTTTTTCAGTTGATAAAAACTATTTCTATTATCTTTGTATAACTCGTTTGCAATGGTATGTTCTTCAGATTCCTCACCATTTTGTTTGATAAAATCAAATAAGAGAATATCTTTGCGGATATCTCCACTATTTGTACGGCCTGCAAAAAGCTTGTAGAACCGACTCTCCTCTTTGTTTAAAGAGTTGATAATTTCAAATAAAATGTTCATTTTTAATTTTGAACGGCTAAGATATATATAAAATAGTAATGGAGATATGAAAACTGCAATAATTCTTTCGTATAATTGTAACTATGAAAATCAAGGGGTTTATAATTAGTCTTTTTCTATTGACATCAGTTGGTGTTAGTGGTCAAGGTATTTCACTATCGTTTGGGGCTAATGGAATACATATTCCCGATACAGTTACTTTAGGAGATACGCTTCATTTTTCTTGTTGGGTAGTAAATACTGGAAATGATGTTATAGCGGATAATATTTTAATAGAAGCTGCTAGTTATAATCAAGTACAAGGGTTAACAAATACTAGAACAATTGGAGGGCAAGGACCTAACTTTATTTTTCCAGGTGATAGTACAGAGTTTGTTCCAGGCTTTCTTTCTGAGACAGTTACACAACAATATTATTTGATTGGAGATAATATAGTTGTTATTTGGCCAAAGGTTTCTTCACCAGTTAGTCAAACTACTCAATATATTTTTAAAAACATGTTTGTGATTGGATCAGCAATGGTATCAGTTGCGCCAGAAACCATCAATAAACTGCAATTTCACCCGCAACCAGCTAATAATCAAATTAGTTTTGAAAGCAATAAAAATGTATTGAAAGTGCAGATTTTTGACTTGCTAGGAAGAGAATTAAATACTTATTCTCTTGATAACAATGTGTTAAATACTACAAATATTGAAAGCGGGATGTATTTGATTAATGCTCAGTTTGAAGACGGTACTTCATTACAAAATAAATTGCAAATTCAACATTAATTTTAGTCTTGGATGGATAAGATTTAGCTATTCATTAATTCTTCTATTTCTTCTGCTTCAATAGGAATATTTCCCATTAAATCAAATGGCTTATCGCCAGTAACTAATACATCATTTTCTAATCTGATTCCTAATTCTTCTTCCAAAATATAGATTCCTGGTTCGCAAGTAAATACCATTCCTTCTTTCATTTCCCAATCAAAATTTCCTACATCATGTACATCTAATCCTAAATAATGGGATGTTCCGTGCATAAAATATTGCTTGAACAATGGCTTTTCAGGGTCTTGTTTTTGCACATCATGCTTGTCTAATAGTCCTAATTTAATAAGTTCTAGCTCCATTATTCTACCAATTTCAGTATTGTATTGCTTAAGAATAGTTCCTGGTCGTAACATATTGGTTGCTTCCTTCATTACATGTAATACTGAATTATATACTGCTTTTTGTCTATCAGAAAATCTTCCGTTTACAGGTACAGTTCTTGTTAAGTCGGAAGCATAATTAGCGTATTCAGCTCCAAAATCCATTAGTAGAATATCGCCATCTTTACAGGCTTTGTTGTTCTCAATATAGTGCAATACACATGAGTCAACACCTGAACCAATAATGGGTTGGTAGGCAAATCCGTTAGAACGATTTCTTAGAAATTCATGCATCAACTCAGCTTCAATTTCATATTCCATGACGCCTGGTTTTATGAAAGGAAGTATTCTTCTCACTCCTTTTTCAGTAATGTTACAAGCGTTTTGCATAAGCTTTATTTCAAAATCTGATTTTATAGACCTTAACTCATGCATAATAGGTGCAACTTCTTTTATTTCCTTGCCTGAAAATTGCTCAGTAATTTTATTCCTAAACCTGTCATCTCTTGTTTCTACCTCTGAAGCTGAACGGTTGTGGATATTTTTGTTTAAATAAATAGCATCTGCTTTGTCGATCAATTCCTTCAATTTACTTTCTAATTCTTCTAGCCAATAAACTGTTTTTAGCCCGGCAGTTTTCAATGCGCCTTCTTTTGTCAGTTTTGCACCTTCCCAAATAGCAATATGCTCGTTAGTTTCCTTTAGAAATAAAATTTCCCTTTGAGATTCATCAGGGTGGTTAGGGAAAATCACCAATACACTTTCTTCCTGGTCCACACCGCTTAACCAAAATAAATCATTGTTTTGGCGAAAAGGCATGGTACCATCAGCATTAGTTGGCATTACATCATTTGCATTGAAAATAGCGATTGTATTGGTCGCTAATTTTGCTGAAAACAGCTTTCTATTGTTGATAAATAGTTGACTGTCAATTGGTAAGTATTTCATCTGTTATTTTTATAAGGAGGCCAAAGGTAGTAAAAATAAGACTTATCTATAATGATTATGAATTAGAAAAGGGGTTGTTTATTTCCATTATGAACCTTACATTTGCCGCTTAATATTATAAAATAATAAAATGAGTAAAGGATTGTCAACATCTTCAATTGGAAGAAAAGTATTAATGGCCTTATCAGGTTTTTTCTTGTTGTTTTTTTTAATGCAACATTTTGTAATCAATTTATTTTCGGTAATCAGTGCCGATTTATTTAATGAGACTTCTCATTTTATGGGAACAAATGGATTAATACAATTTGTAATGCAACCCGTATTATTATTTGGTGTATTGTTTCACTTAGGAATGGGAATTTATTTAGATGCAAAAAACAAAGCTGCACGCCCTATTAAATATGCAATGGATAGACCAAGTGAATACTCTAATTGGATGAGTAGAAATATGGTAATTACGGGAATCATGATTATGTTATTTTTAGGATTGCACTTTTATGATTTTTGGCTTCCAGAAATTAAAGATAAATTCATTGATGGAAAATGGGATGAGCCAACAAAATACTTCCCTCATTTGCAACATAAATTTCAAAATTTAACAAGAGTAATTATTTACTGTATTTCTTTTATCTTCTTAGGGTTGCATTTGGCTCATGGGTTCCAATCTGCATTTCAATCAGCAGGATTTAACCACAATAAATATACGCCATTAATTAAAAAATTAGGAACATTGTATGCAATCGTAATCCCAGTAGGATTTGTATTTATTGCATTATTCCATTATTTTACTCAGCTTTAAAAAATTAAAAATATAAACTATGTCAGTTTTAGATTCTAAAATACCTGAAGGTCCATTAAAAGACAAATGGACTAATCATAAAAACCATATTAATTTAGTAAATCCTGCCAACAAAAGAAACATTGATATCATAGTTGTTGGCACTGGACTGGCTGGAGGTTCGGCAGCTGCATCACTTGCTGAAATGGGGTATAATGTAAAGTCGTTTTGCTACCAAGACTCGCCAAGAAGAGCGCATTCAATTGCAGCACAAGGAGGAATAAATGCAGCAAAAAACTACCAAAATGATGGGGATTCTGTTTACCGATTATTTTACGATACGGTAAAAGGAGGAGATTACAGATCGAGAGAAGCAAATGTGCACAGATTGGCAGAAGTTTCTGGAAATATAATTGACCAATGTGTAGCGCAAGGAGTTCCTTTCGGTAGAGAATATGGAGGACTTTTGGACAATCGTTCGTTTGGTGGAGTATTGGTTTCCAGAACATTTTACGCTAAAGGACAAACAGGACAACAATTATTGTTAGGTGCTTATTCTGCACTAAACAGACAAATAGCAAAAGGAAAAGTTACTATGTACAACCGTCATGAGATGGTGGAACTGGTAAAAGTGAATGGAAAAGCAAGAGGAATTATTGCTAGAAATTTAGAAACTGGAGAATTAGAAAGACATTCAGCACATGCTGTTGTTATTGCAAGTGGAGGGTACGGAAATGTATTTTTCTTATCTACCAATGCAATGGGATCGAACGCAACTGCTGCTTGGAAAATTCATAAAAAAGGAGCGCATTTTGCAAATCCTTGTTATACACAAATCCACCCTACTTGTATTCCAAGAAGTGGTGATCATCAATCGAAACTTACTTTAATGTCAGAATCATTGAGAAATGATGGTAGAATTTGGGTACCTAAAAATATGGAGGATGTATTGGCTATCCGCGAAGGAAAATTAAAGCCAATTGATTTATCAGAAGATAAAAGAGATTATTATTTAGAAAGAAGATACCCTGCTTTTGGAAATTTAGTACCAAGAGATGTGGCATCAAGAGCAGCAAAAGAAAGATGTGATGCTGGTTATGGAGTAAATGAAACAGGAGAGGCTGTGTATTTAGATTTTGCATCAGCTATCCAAAGATATGGGAAACAAGAAGCTGCAATAGCAAGAATGGAAAATCCATCTGCTGAAGAAATTCTAAAATTAGGAGAGGCAGTTATCGAATCAAAATACGGTAACCTTTTCCAAATGTATGAAAAAATTGTAGCGCAAGATCCATACAAAACGCCAATGATGATTTACCCTGCGGTACACTATACTATGGGGGGTGTTTGGGTGGATTATAACTTGATGACTTCTGTGGAAGGATGTTACTGTATTGGAGAGGCGAACTTCTCTGATCATGGAGCAAACAGATTGGGAGCATCTGCATTAATGCAAGGTTTGGCGGATGGTTATTTCGTGTTGCCTTATACAATTGGTGATTATTTATCAAACGATATTAGAACCGGGGAAATCTCAACTGAATCAGCAGAGTTTGTTGAAGCAGAGAAAGAAGTTTCGGATAGAATTGAGAAGTTAATGAATATTCAAGGAACAAAATCGGTTGACTATTTCCATAAGTTATTAGGAAAAGCAATGTGGAATTATGTTGGTATGGCTAGAAATGAAGAAGGCTTGAAAAAAGCAATGGCTGAGATAAAACAAATCCGTACTGATTTTTGGAATGATGTAAGAATTCCTGGAGATAAAAACTCTTTAAATCCTGAACTAGAAAAGGCAGGTAGAGTGGCAGATTTCTTAGAGCTAGGAGAGCTTTTCGCAAAAGATGCACTGCATAGAAATGAGAGTTGTGGAGGGCATTTTAGAGAAGAATCAGTAGAGTTAGATGGCTTACAAAAAGGAGAGGCAAAAAGAAATGATAACGATTATGCTTATGTTGCTGCTTGGGAATACAAAGGAGAGCCTGCTGATGCAGTGATGCATAAAGAAGAATTGGAATTTAAGGATATTGAACTGAAACAAAGATCATATAAATAAAGATATGGATTTAACATTAAAAGTCTGGAGACAGAAAAATAGAGAAGATAAAGGAGGTTTGGAAACCTATAAAGTTAAAGGAATTTCTGAGCACGCATCCTTTTTAGAAATGCTAGATGTGATGAATGAGCAATTAATAATGGAGGGGAAAGAGCCTGTTGCATTTGATCATGATTGTAGAGAAGGAATTTGTGGTACTTGCTCGCTTTATATTAACGGGGAAGCGCATGGTCCTGACAGAAAAGTTACTACTTGTCAGTTGCACATGCGTATGTTCAAAGATGGAGAAACAATTTATATTGAGCCTTGGCGTTCGTCAGCTATGCCAGTTATTAAGGATTTAATTGTGGACAGAAGTTCGTTTGAAAGAATTCAACAATCTGGAGGATTTATTTCGGTAAATACTTCAGGAAACACACAAGACGCAAATGCATTACCGATCCCTAAAATGAATGCAGACAAAGCATTTGATGTTGCGGCTTGTATTGGTTGTGGAGCATGTGTAGCTACTTGTAAAAATTCTTCTGCTATGTTGTTTGTGGCGGCTAAGGTTTCTCAATTTGCTTACTTACCACAAGGGCAAGTAGAGCGTGAACAAAGAGTATTGAACATGGTGGAACAAATGGATAAAGAAGGCTTTGGAAATTGTACCAATACTGGAGCTTGTGAGGTAGAGTGTCCGAAAAGTATTTCTATTGAATACATTGCAAAAATGAATAGAGAATATCTTTCTGCTTCTATTTCTTCTGAGGAGTAAAACAGATTGTATATAAAAATTAAAAAGCAAGTTCTTAGGACTTGCTTTTTTTATGCTTATTTTTGTCTTGATGAAAGAAACCTTAAACATAACCTTAATCCAATCTCAACTTTTCTGGAAAGATGTAGATGCGAATATTTTGCATTTCAAAGAATCAATTTTAGCTATTAAAGAAACAGATATCATCTTACTTCCTGAAATGTTTAATACTGCTTTTTGTCCAAAATCTAATCACTTAGCGGAAACTATGGACGGCAAAACAGTGAGCTGGATGAAAGAGGTTTCTAAAACGAAAGGTTGTGCTGTTGCTGGAACTGTATTGATTAAGGAAGAAGAAAAAGTTTTTAATCGCTTAGTTTGGGTTTCAAAAAATGGAACCATTCATACTTATGATAAACACCATTTGTTCTCTTTAATTAAAGAAGAAAGATACATAAGTAAAGGAGAAGGAAGATTAATTGTAGAAGAAGAAGGTTGGAAAATTTGCCCACTTATTTGTTATGATTTGCGTTTTCCAGTTTTTAGCAGAAATGATGTGGACTATGATGTGCTTATCTATTTGGCAAATTGGCCTGTAAAACGAATTGAGGCTTGGGACACGCTTTTAAAAGCGCGTTCAATAGAAAATCAGTGTTACACTATTGGAGTAAACAGAGTAGGGAAAGATGGAAATGAAATTCCTTTTAACGGCCATTCCAAAGTATTTGATGCTTTTGGAAAAGAGTTATTTTCTGCAACTGAAAATAAGGAAGAAGTTTTGCAAATTGAAATCAGTTTGGATGATTTGAAACTTAAAAGAAGACAAATGAATTTTTTGCAAGACAGAGATAATTTTACTCTCCAATAAGCCACTCTAATTCTAAGTCCCAATTAGAACGAATAGTTATTTCGGAGGAGTAATTTGTTACTTCTTCTGCTTGCGTTTTATTTTTCCAATTTCCTGTTGTCCATTCTCCATCCGTATTACTGTCAGCAATGTATTTTAATTGATATTTTCCTGGAGTAATATCAGTTAATAGAAAAGGCTGCTCAATAAAAGTATACTCCTTAATTACTTTATTGTTTTGCAATATTTGAAATATACATGGGCTATTTTCGGTTGTAATAATTGCCAAATTTCCATATACCTTTTCTACAATAAGCAAAGAATCGGTTATTGTGCTATCGGTATTAATTGCAGTAGTATCACTAATAGTACTATCTATTTTTATGATAGGATTAAAAGCTAAAAGTGAAATAAAACTATCTTTTTTAGTATTTATAATTGTATTGTTAAACGCAATTTTCTCTCCCTCATTATAGATAAAATCAAAATCAGTAATGGCTACAATGTTATAATTTTTGGTATTCAAATTTGGGAAATTAAATTGCCCATTTTTATCTGTTTTAGCAATGTAGTTTGGAGTTTCTTTAAAAAGCACACTATCATTTCTACTCTCTTCAAAAAGCATAATCCAAGCATTGTCAATTACATCTAAAGTGTAAGCATCTTGTAGCTTCCCACTTATAGCAAGAGTATCTAATTTATCAGAAGTTGAAAAAATATAGTGTAGCGTATCCAATACATTTCCCTCATTCAAATCCTTAATACAATTATTTAAGGCAATATAATAAGTGGTATTTAAAGCTAGAGTATCTTCAATCGTTAAGATTAAGGTTACCACTTTTATTTTCTTTTGAATTCTCTTTTGGATGGGTGGTGAAATATAGAAATTTTCCTCCCATTGATTCAACACGATAAATTCATCAAATTCAAATGCGATGATTCTTTGATGAACTTTCTTTATATTTTTTTTGCTGTTAATTTTCAATAAAAAAGGGGAGGATACATCTTTTTCACCACCAGTTGGCGCTACCATATTGGCACAACTGCTCAGTAGTAAAAGGGAGATGGTAATGGGTAAGATAAATTTCATTAGGACAAAGATAATCTATTTGTTTTAGGCAACAGCAATAGTTGCAATGCTTACTTTTACGCCTTCAATTTCTAATAATTTTTGGGAACAAGCCTCTAAAGTTGCTCCGGTAGTTACAACATCATCAACAAGTAAGATATGCGTGCTAATTAATTTTTCTGGTTTTTTTAACGCAAAACTATTCATCATATTTTCCCAACGGATAAACCGTTTTTTTCTTGTTTGAGAATCGGTATTTTCTGTACGAATAATTGTATGAGTATTCATCTTCACGCATAATATTTCTTGTATTCCTTTAGCAATATATTTACTTTGATTATAGCCCCTTAGTTTTTCTTTTTTAGGATGTAGAGGTATGGGAATAATATAGTCAATATCATAAAAAGAGTTACTTTCTTTTAGTGCGTATCCTAATTGCTTCCCTAAGAAAACACCTGTTTTTTTTCCTCCCTCATATTTTAATTCATGAATCAGTTTTTGTACGCTACCTTCTTTCTGAAATTGATACAATGCAACTGCATTTTGTAATTGTACTCTTCCCCAGAATAACTTACTCACTGAATTTTCTTTTTGTTTAAAACAATCTGTTTTAGGGATTTTATACAAGCAAAGTGTACAGGTGCATTCCTCTTCTTTTAGTAAATTCTCTCCGCAAATAATACAAGTATTTGGGTAGAATAAATCAATTAAATCTTCAATAGCTGAGTAAAGGTAGCTAGTTACTTTCATAATTGAAAGTTACAAAAATAGAGGCAATAAAAAACCCACCGAATTGGTGGGTTTAATATGTTGGAGAGATTGCTAATTAACCACATTTGCTGTAACCACAGCTTACACATTTTAAACAGCCTTCTTCATATACTAAGCCTTCATCACCACACTCTCCACAAGTGTGATCACTTACCTTTGTTCCGTCAGCTATAAATGTTTTTAAAGCTCTTACAACCCCACTTTTCCAAGTGTTGATGTTATCATCATATAGGTTCATTTTACCGATTAAGTCCACCACATAATGCAACGGCATTCCGTGACGTAATACTCCTGAAATTAGTTTTGCATAGTTCCAAAACTCTTTATCAAACGAACGAGATAAGCCTCCCATTGTTACTTTATACCCTTCATTATCTTCATACTGAAAATCATATTGAGTAGAGCTATCTTCTCTTCTATTCTTAATTACCCAACCGTATTCTACAGCAGTAGGAACCACAAAAACATCTTCAGTTTTTCCAGTAAATATCTCATAAGGCCTGCCATTCATAAGCCCAACAACTGCAATCCATTTTTCTTTATTATTTTGAAAACGAACAACTTTTGCATCTAAACGCTTAGGACGAGAAGGAGCTTTTGTTTCTTTGAATTCAGAATTATCTAAAACATCATTTTTCCCTTTATCGTCAGCAGCAACCAATACTCCTGCTCTTGATCCATCCCTATAAACAGTAATTCCTTTTGTTCCTTGTTTCCATGATTCTAAATAGATGTTACTCACCTCATCAAGGGATACATCATTAGGTAAATTGATAGTTGAACTAATTGAATGTGTTACATATTTTTGTACTACTGCTTGCATTTCAACTCTTTTGTTCCAGTTGATTTCAGGAGCTGTACTGCCTGCATATGGACTTTTAGTAATATCAGTTTCACCCGTTACTTCCATCCAAGTTTTTAAGTTATGGTGGTAAACCGTAAACTCTTGCCACTTGTCTCCTAAATCATCAATAAAATCAACTTTTGCTTCTCTATCTTGCTCGTTTAATTTTCTTCTTCTTTTGTAGTGTGTCATAAACACAGGCTCAATTCCTGAAGAAGTTTGTGCCAACATACTTAATGTTCCTGTAGGCGCTACTGTACTGATAGAGATGTTTCTTCTTCCGAATTTCATCATTCTTTCATATACTTCTGGAAGTTCAACCTCTAACATTTGTACAAATTCTGAAGTCTTTTCAATTTTAGCATCAAAGCCAACAAAACTACCTCTTGCTAAAGACATATCAATAGAACTATCAAACTCTGCTCTACATTTTTCTTTCATCATTGACTCAACCATTGCGATTGCCTCATCAGAATCAATTGCCATTCCAAGAGCTGCTACCATATCAGCAAGTGCTGTAAACCCAAGTCCTGTTCTTCTTCCTTCTTTTCCTGTTTTAAGTAGCAATTCCCAAGTTTCTCTTTCAACAGCTTTAATGTTTTCAGGTTCATCATCAGCATCTATCTTAGCTAAAATTCTTCCGATAGCTTCAGTTTCTAAATCTACTAAATCATCCATTAATCTTTGCCCTTCATAAGTTGCTTTGTAGAAGTCCTCCATTAAGAATTTAGCATCCTTAGTAAAAGGTTTTTCTACAAAATTGAAAAGGTTGATTGCGATTAATCTACAGCTATCCCCACCTTGCATTGCAATTTCAGAACATGGATTAGTTGATGTGTTTTTGTATCCTGGGTATACTGATGAAGTAGAATACCAGTGCTGTCTGTCCCAGAAAATTAATCCTGGCTCAGCAGTGTTATGTGCACATTTAATAATTGTATCCCAAAGTTCTTTTGCTTTAACTGTTTTGCTAAATTTTGGAGTATCAGAATCAATTGGCCATCTGTGTGTGTAATCAGCATTTGCTTCTACAGCTTTCATAAATTCATCTGATAAACGAATAGAAATATTTGCTCCAGTAACTTTTTGTAAGTCTTGTTTTATTGTAATAAAATCCTCTACATCAGGATGAGCAATATCCATTGAAAGCATTAAAGCTCCTCTTCTCCCGTTTTGAGCTACCTCACGTGTAGTATTTGAGAAACGATTCATAAATGAAACTGCTCCTGAAGTACTTCCTGCAGCATTGGATACTCTTGCGCCAGATGGGCGTAAGTTTGAAATATCTACTCCAACCCCACATCTTCTTTTAAAGAGTTGGGCTAATTGCTGATCCGTATAAAAAACTCCACCATAAGAATCATGCATTTCCGGCACTACTATACAATTGGATAAAGAAGCTAACTTATAGTGATTTCCCAAGGAACTCATAACACTCCCTTGGGGGATGATATAGCCGAATTCCTTAAAGTAGTTGTATATCTTTTCTTCTGTTAAGTCTTCTCTTTCTTGTCCGTATTTGGATAAAAACTTAGCACTTCCATTAAGGTTGTATTTTAATTTGTAGTCTTCTTCAATTCTGCCAAATTCCTTTGCCATTCTCCTATGCATATCATCAGGAGTTTGCTCCACAAATTCACCAGTATTATCTTTCATAGCATACTTGTTCATCCAAGTTGTCCCCGCTAATTCATCTCCATCAAAGTAAGCGACTGCAGCTTCTAAAACCTGCTCATATGCGTATGTTTTTTGTTTTTTTGTTTTTGTTAAGATGTCATGCGGCTTCTTTGTTATTGTGGTCATTTGGTTTTCAGATTAAAGCGTTTATTTTTTCATTATTTATTTACTGACTACAAGTTTAAAAATAATTTTAAAATCTCAACAGTATCTTAAAGTTGGTTCTCAACATCTTTTTCAACAATTAGTTGATAAACTAAAATTGCTAGATAAAATAATAATTAGTTAAGGAATAAAAAGGGTTTTAGATTTTGTTAAATTAGAAGAAACTAGGCAAGAATTTCGCCTAAAATACTTTTAAATAAAGTAAGTCCGTCTTGATTATTCAGTTCTTTGTCAGCTGCTCTTTCAGGGTGAGGCATCATGCCAAAAACATTACGATCAGCATTACAAACTCCAGCAATGTTTAACAAGGAACCATTAGGATTTCCCGCCTCATTAATATTTCCATTTTCATCACAATATTTAAATAGAATTTGATCATTCTTAATTAGTGATTGTAAAGTTTCCTCATCTGCAAAGTATTTTCCTTCACCATGAGCGATAGGAATTTTCACAGCTTTATTGGCATACTGATTAGTAACTAAAGTATTTTTAGTTTCAGCTTTTAAATACGTGTTTTTGCAAATAAATTTATGACTTGTATTGTGTAAAAGGGCTCCAGGTAACAAGCCGCTTTCAGTTAAAATTTGGAAGCCATTACAAATCCCCATTACATAACCCCCCGCATTAGCAAAGCCAATTATTTCAGTCATAATAGGTGAGAATTTTGCAATTGCTCCTGATCTTAAATAATCCCCAAAAGAGAACCCTCCAGGTAAAATGATAAAATCACACTCTTGCAAATCAGTATTTTTATGCCATAGTTTTACTACCTTTTGTTTCATAATAGTCTCAAGAACATACACCATGTCCATATCACAGTTCGAGCCAGGGAATACAACTACACCAAATTTCATAATATTGTTTTTAATGCGGCAAATTTACACATTATAAGGCAATGAAGGACTTATAATAGAAGGAAGAAATCACTAATATTAGAAAGAAAAAATTGGCCAATTTTCTATTTTTAGTATAGGTGAAATAGTTGCCGATAACAATGCATAAAGGAGTCATTAAAAAGTACCATGACTTAAGACCTCCAAAGATTATAAGGAGCGCACAAAGTATAAAGTAAAAGAAGATAATCAGAAAAGATTTTCTGGAACGTATACTCTTTTTGTAGAGCCACTTGAATAATTCAATAAATGCAATTAAACTAATAAAAATCAGGGTAAAAAGCCAAATTAATTTTGGCAATGCTACCGAATTAATAGTGGGAAAAGTAATGAGCTTTAGCGTTTCAAATTCTGGGAAATAAAAAGTTTTTTCAAAGAGGATTGTATAAACAAAATAGAAAAAATAAGGGGTAATAAGTCCAATACAACTAATGATTAAGTTTCTCAAATTCAAATTACTATAATTGATGCCACCAATTACAATGAGCAGCATTAGAAAAAGTAAATTTGGAAAAATAAAACTAAAAATAGATAGGATAAAAGCTGCATTAAAAATTTGAGAAAACGGGTATTCTTTTTGATAGGTTTCAAAAATATAATTTAAGAAGAAAAGCAAGAAAAAAGAAACAAACCATTCGGATAGCGTATTGGTAAATGGAGTGCAAATAAGCAAATACACAAAGCCAAGAACAAGGTTGTCTTTGTGAATAATATTCTTTTCATAAATAAGGTTATTAAGCCCTAAGGCATGAAATGACGGGATAACTAGTCCGAATAATAATACGATAAAAGGAGGTGCCCACCCATGCGAAAAGATTAATTGCATAGGAAAGTGTAGCAAAGGAATGCAAGCAAACACAATACAAAAAACAATAAAAAATAAAATTATTGTGGGTCTTGGATTTATAAGGTGTTTAAGAAACATTGTATTCTCTAAAAAATAGTTAATTTTGCCACAGTAAATTAAAACAAAAATTATGAGTAATATATTTTATGCAATTGGAGATTTTTTTGGTTCACTTTTCGAAATAATAGAATTGTTAGGCAATACCCCAAATTACTTCTATATTGGTGTAATCTTTACTTTTTTAGTGGTATGGACTTCTAAAATGATGAAGCATAAAAAAGATGGAGAGGAGCACGCTTCATTATAAATCAAAACCAATATCTTTCCGGTAATATTTACCTTCAAAGGATATTTTCTCTGCACTATCAAACGATTTTTCTAGAGCCTCTTCCATTGTTTCTCCAAATGAAGTAAGTGCAATAACTCTACCTCCATTTGTTTTAACAGTACCGTTATCATTTTTTGTTCCAGCATGGAAAACAATACTTTCATCAACCTTTCCGATCCCCGTAATTTCTTTTCCTTTTTCATAAGTTTCAGGATACCCTCCAGAAACTAACATCACTGTTGTTGCAACTTCTTCACAAATATTTAAATCTATTTCGCTAAAAGTACCATCTCCAATTCCCTTTAACAGATTTAGTAAATCTGATTTTATTCTAGGGATGACCACTTCTGTTTCAGGATCTCCCATTCGAACATTATATTCAATAACTTTTGGCTCTCCTTTTACATTAATTAGCCCTATAAAAATAAATCCTTTGTATTCAATATTATCTTTTTTTAAGCCTTCCACTGTTGGTCTTATAATTTCTCTTTCTACTTTTTCAATATAGAATCTATCCGCAAAGGGTACGGGTGAAATAGCTCCCATTCCTCCAGTATTTAATCCTGTATCGCCTTCTCCAATTCTTTTGTAATCTTTTGCTGAAGGTAGTATTTTGTAAGAGTCACCATCAGTAAGTACAAATACTGAAAGTTCAATTCCGTCTAAAAATTCTTCTATCACTACTGTTGATGATGCTTCTCCAAATTTTGCATCAGCCACCATAGCCTTTAGTTCGTCTTTTGCTTCTTGTAAATCATTCAGGATTAAGACTCCTTTCCCTGCCGCCAATCCGTCAGCTTTTAATACATAGGGAGCTTCTAAGCTTTCCAAAAAAGTATAACCATCTGCTAAATTATTTTTTGTGAAAGCTTGATATTTTGCAGTAGGGATATTGTGCCTAACCATAAACTCCTTTGCAAACTCTTTACTTCCTTCCAATTGCGCTCCTTCTTTTGAAGGCCCAATTAAGGAGATGTTTTTCAACTCTTCATCTTTTTTAAAGAAGTTATAGATACCATTAACTAATGGGTCTTCTGGACCTACTAGTACTAATTTAATATCTTCAGCAAGTACAAATTTTTTGATGCTTCCAAAATCGTTTACGCTAATATTAACATTGCTTCCTACCTCTGCTGTCCCTGCATTTCCTGGAGCAATAAATAGTTTGTTGCAAGAACTACTTTGAGCAATTTTCCATGCAAATGCATGCTCTCTTCCCCCACTTCCTAATATTAATACGTTCATTATATTATTTTATTCGCTATCCATAGCGGTTAAGATTTCCTCCGTTAATTCCATGTTATGGAATACCTGTTGGACATCATCATTTTCTTCTAATAAATCCAATAATTTCAACACTTTCTCGGCTTGTTTGGCGCTTATAATTTTAAAATTATTTGGGATTCTTTGTAATTCAGAATTCTTAATCTCAATATTAAGTTCCTCTAATTTAGTCTGCATATTGTTAAAGTCTGCATATTCACAATAAATAGTTACTGCTTCTTCATCAACTTCTAATTCTTCCAAACCACCATCAATAAGCTCCATTTCTAATTCTTCAACTTCCATGCTTACATTTTCAGGGTCTATCGTAAAAACACCTTTCCTGTCAAAGATAAATTCCAATGAACCATTTGTTCCCATAGCGCCATCACATTTGCTAAAGTAAGAACGCACATCAGCAACTGTACGGTTATTGTTATTACTTGCGCAATCAACAAAAACAGCTACACCATGTACAGCATACCCCTCCAATGACATTTCTTCATAGTTGGCAGTATCCTTACTGCTTGCTTTCTTGATGGCACGCAAAACATTGTCCTTTGGCATATTGGCTGCCTTAGCATTTTGCATTATTTGTCTTAACCTAGAGTTTGTGTCAGGATCAGGTCCGCCATCTTTCACGGCCATTACAATATCCTTTCCGATTCTAGTAAAAGTTTTGGCCATTTTCGACCATCTCTTCATTTTTCTAGCTTTTCTGAATTCAAATGCTCTTCCCATAATTTATCGTTTAATCATCTAGTTTTAATACGGCCATAAATGCATTTTGTGGAATTTCAACATTCCCTACTTGTCGCATTCTTTTCTTTCCTTTTTTCTGTTTTTCTAACAGTTTTCTTTTTCTTGAAATATCCCCACCATAACATTTTGCGGTTACATCTTTCCTTAGGGCTTTTACGGTTTCTCTTGATATAATTTTACCTCCAATTGCTGATTGTATAGCAATATCAAATTGCTGTCTTGGGATAAGTTCTTTTAATTTAGCACATAACTTTTTCCCTAAATTATAAGAATTGGCTTTGTGTACTAATGCTGAAAGTGCATCAACAGGATCCCCATTTAACAAGATATCAAGTTTTGCCAATACGGAAGTTCTGTACTCAATTGGATAATAGTCGAATGAAGCATATCCTTTGGATACCGATTTTAACTTATCGTAAAAGTCAAAAACAATTTCTCCCAAAGGCATTTCAAAAGTAAGTTCAACCCTATCAGTAGTCAAATAAACTTGGTTGGTTAACTCTCCTCTTTTTGAGATACAAAGGGTCATTACCGAACCAATAAAATCAGCTTTTGTAATGATTTGTGCTCGGATAAAAGGCTCTTCTACACTTTCCAAAATACTAGGGTCAGGATAGTCAGAAGGGTTATGAATTTCTATTTTTTTACCGGCTCTGGTGTATGCGTAGTAGGATACATTGGGTACGGTAGTAATCACAGTCATATTGAACTCGCGCTCTAATCTTTCTTGAACAATTTCCATGTGTAACATTCCCAAAAATCCACACCTAAAACCAAATCCTAGAGCAGCAGATGATTCTGGAGCATAGGTTAAGGAGGCATCATTCAGTTGCAATTTTTCCATGGAAGCCCTTAGCTCTTCAAAGTCCTCAGTATCCACAGGGTAAATTCCTGCAAACACCATTGGTTTTACTTCTTCAAATCCTTTCACAGCTTCAGTGGCAGGATTTTCGGCAGTTGTAATTGTATCTCCTACTTTTACTTCTCTTGCCTCTTTTATTCCAGATATAATATACCCAACCTCACCTGCTTGCATTGATTTTTTTGGAAATTGTTTAAGCCTTAAAGCTCCAATTTCGTCAGCATGATATTCAATACCGGTTGCCATAAATTTTACTTTCTGGCCTTTTTTTATTTCTCCATTTATGATTTTAAAATAAGCTTCAATTCCTCTATAAGTATTGTAAACAGAATCAAAAATCATGGCTTGTAATGGAGCCTCAGGATCCCCTTTTGGCTGAGGAACTCTTTCCACAATTGCGGCTAGTATCTCTTCAATCCCAACACCTGTTTTAGCACTGGCAGGAATAATATCTTCATCCTTACAATCAATCAAATCAATAATTTGATCTTTTACTAATTCCGGTTCAGCTGAGGGTAAATCAATTTTATTTAACACAGGGATAATCTCCAAATCATGCTCTAAAGCCAAGTAAAGATTGGAAATAGTTTGTGCCTGAATCCCTTGTGCTGCATCAACAATTAACAAAGCGCCTTCACAAGCAGCAATGGAACGAGAAACTTCATAGGAGAAGTCAACATGGCCAGGCGTGTCAATTAAATTCAGGATATATTCCTCTCCCTTGTAGGTGTACTCCATTTGTATTGCATGACTTTTAATAGTAATTCCCCTTTCTTTTTCAAGGTCCATATTATCCAACAATTGTGCTTCCGCCTCTCTTTCGGTAACGGCTCCGGTAAACTCCAATAGTCGATCGGCCAAAGTAGATTTACCATGGTCAATGTGTGCAATAATGCAGAAATTTCTAATTTTTTTCATGAGCTGCGAAAATACATCTTTTCGCATATATAATGTTAGTTTTGATCCAAATAAAGTAGTGTTATTTTAATCATTTATTTTACTATTATTGCCCTTACGAAAAGACAAGAAAATGAGTAAAGTAAAAATAAGCAAAAGAAGACATTTAATAAAAGCAACTACATGGAGTTTGTTGGCGTCAGTAACAACATTTTTTGTGGGGAGAGCTTTTGGTTTGGACACTGATAAAGCGTTAATGATTGTATTAATTGATAGAATGTTAAAATTTCTCTTTTACTACCTTCATGAAAGAGCATGGTTTTCTTCCAACTGGGGAGTTATAAAACCAAAAGATTAATTGGGTTTATCTTCTTTTTTTAGGATGTAATTAATTTTAATTTCATTTTCTTTAAGAAATTTTTCTTCTAGTTCTTCATCAATTTCCCATTGATATTTTTTGCGTTTTGGGCCTTCTTTTCTGTAAAAGATAGCTACTAAAATTCCAGCAAGAAAACCTGCTAAATGACCTTCCCAAGAGATGGGGTCTTTGGTAGGAAGTAGTCCCCAAAGCATTGATCCGTATAAAAAGATAATTACCATAGACACAGCTGATAATCTTGGGTTTTTTCGAATGATACCGCTAACAAATAAGAAAGAGGCAAGGGCGTAAATAATACCACTTGCGCCAATGTGAAAAGAAGGCCTACCAATAATCCAAAGCCAGAAACCCGCAATAAAAAAAAGCCATACAAACAATTGTGGAGCTATTTTCTTGTAGAAGGAAAATAGCATTCCTCCCAAGATTAAAATGGGATAACTATTGTTAATTAAATGTGAAAAATCCTTGTGAATAAAAGGGGAAAATAAGATGCCTTTTAGCCCGCTTAAACTTTGAGGAAATACTCCATAATGAGCAAAGGAAAGTTCAAAGTTGTATTCAATTATTTTCACAACCCACATGATGATTAAAAATAATATAGGGAAGAATAAAATATTAAAAAGAGCTTTTTGTTCTGTCTTATTCATAGGTTAAAAATTTAAGCAATAAAAGTAGTAAATTACAAATTATATAGCCCATAAAATTGTATTTTTACAAGAATATGAAATCAGAAAAAAAACTATTTCTTCTGGATGCTTACGCCCTGATTTACAGAGCGTATTTTGCATTTGCAAAAAACCCAAGAATCAATTCAAAAGGCCTTGATACTTCAGCTATTTTTGGTTTTGTAAATACCTTAGTTGAAGTAATTAAGAAAGAAAAACCGACACATATAGCAGTTGTTTTTGACACTAAAAAACCAACTGAAAGACATATTGAATTTCCAGAATATAAAGCCCACCGAGAAGCAATGCCTGATGGTTTGCGTGATGCGCTACCTTATATTGATAGGTTGTTGGAAGCATTTAATATTCCTAAATTATATAAAGATGGTTTTGAGGCGGATGATGTAGTTGGGACTTTGGCTCAAAAAGCAGAAAAGGAAGGATTTCAGGTTTATATGATGACTTCTGATAAGGATTTTGCACAATTAGTAACTGAAAATATTTTCATGTATCGCCCAGGAAATAAATGGCAGCCTACTACAATTTGGGGAATTCCTGAGGTCTTAGAAAAATTTGATATTCAAAGAGTGAATCAAGTGATTGACTTTTTAGGAATGATGGGGGATTCAGCTGATAATATTCCAGGAATCCCAGGAATTGGAAAAAAATCAGCCCAAAAGTTTTTAAAACAGTATGGTACAATGGAAGGGCTTTTTGCTAATTCTCATGAGCTAAAAGGAAAAATGAAAGAGAAGGTTGAGGCCTCAGAAGAGATTGGATTACTCTGTAAAAAATTAGTTACCATCATTACAGATGTTCCTATTGATTTTGATGCTGAAGCAATGCGCTTGATTCCAAAAAATGAAGAAAAAATTAAGGAATTATTTGAAGAATTAGAATTCCGGACTCTTTTGCAAAGAGTGCTTGCTGTTCACCCAACAGAAAAGGGGATTGTTCCCGAAAAAATAATTACAGAAACACTACAAACAACATCTTCTCAGTTTGACTTATTTTCCCAGCCAATGGCTGCCGCACCAGGTGTGATTGAGCGTACTAATTTTGAATTGATAACAGCTACAAATAAGTTAAATGAGCTACAATTGGCAATTGAAAATAAAGGACAATTTTCTTTTCAAATTATTACGGATACAAAAGAGGCCTTAACTACTAAAATTGTTGGCTTTTCTTTAAGTTATACAAGTGATAATGGCTTTTATATCCCTTTTAATGATGAAACTAGCGCATTAGTAAAATCTCTTTTTGAAAATGCGGCTATCCATAAAATTGGTTACGATTTAAAGTTCGCTATTAAAGTATTGTCAAGGGAAGGGATTGAGACTTTAGGTTCTTTGTTTGATGTTGAAATTGCACATTATTTATTGCATCCTGATATGCGCCATGCGTTGGATATAATTTCGGATAATTACCTGAATAAAATTTTGATTGAGGAGCAATTTCTTGTTGGGAAAGGGAAAGCTAAATTAGAGTTATCTTCTTTAATTCCTGAATTAATTACTGATTTTTCAGCAGAGAAGGCTTCAATGATTTTTAATCTTGCGGCTATTTTTGAAAAAGAAATGAAGGAAGTTGGGGTGTGGGATTTGTTTAAGACCATTGAAATTCCATTAAGTGTTGTTTTGGCAAAAATGGAAAATGAAGGAATTGCCTTAGATGTTGAAATGCTAAATAACTACAGTGTTGAGCTTACAAATGAATTAGCTCTTCAAACAAAAAAAATTCATGAGTTTGCATGTGAAGAATTTAATATTGCATCACCAAAGCAAATGGGCGAGATTTTATTTACAAAGATGGAGCTTAGCAAAAAACCGAAAAAAACAAAATCTGGTCAATTTTCTACTTCAGAAGAAACACTTTTAAAGTTAAAAGATAGACATCCAATAATTGAGGAAATTTTAAATTTTAGAGCCGTTAAAAAATTATTATCTACTTATGTTGATGCTTTGCCAGCATTAGTGAATTCAACCACTCAAAGAATCCATACTACTTTTAATCAATCGGTTGCAGCTACAGGTCGTTTATCATCCGTAAACCCTAATTTGCAAAATATTCCAATCAGAACCAAAAGAGGAATGAAAGTAAGAGAAGCATTTATTCCGAGAAGTAAAGATTTTATATTAATGGCTGCTGATTATTCCCAAATTGAGTTGAGGATTATGGCTTCCTTAAGTAAGGATGATGGGATGTTACAAGCCTTTAAGAATGGAGTTGATATTCATTCAGCTACAGCAGCTAAGGTGTATAAAGTGTCAATTGAGGAAGTAGATAGAACAATGCGTGCAAATGCAAAATCAGTTAATTTCGGGATTATTTATGGAATTTCTGCTTTTGGATTATCGCAAAATATTGGTGTTTCCCGAACAGAAGCAAAAGAGATTATTGATAATTATTTTGAGCAGTTTCCTAAGGTGAAGGAGTATATGAACTGGTCAATTGAACAGGCACGTAAAAAGGAATATGTAGAAACCGTAATGGGAAGAAGAAGGTATTTGAATGATATTAATTCTCGTAATGCAGTAATGCGTGCTGTGGCGGAGCGCAATGCAATTAATGCTCCCATTCAAGGATCAGCTGCTGATATTGTGAAAAAAGCAATGATTGATGTGCAGAAAGAAATGGATAAAAGAGGGATGCAATCAAAAATGTTATTGCAAGTGCATGATGAATTAGTTTTTGATATGCACAAAAGCGAATCAGAAGAATTGAAATCGCTTGTAAAAGAAAAAATGGAGCAAGCAGTTACACTTAAAGTCCCTTTAATAGTTGATATTGGTGAAGGAATAAATTGGCTTGAAGCCCATTAATCTATTCTGCCTTCTTATCAATAAAGAGTAAATACAATACTACTAGGGCAATAACTCCTATAAAGGAACTTCCTGCACCTTTTATATTTCCAACAGGATCCCATCCCAAGATATCGTCCCCAATAAGTAACTGTACAATAACCCCTAAACATAGAAAGGAGAGAGCAGTGGCTGTAATATCTGTTATGCTTTGTTTTAGTTTAATAAATAGTTTTTTCATCTTATAAGTTTGATGTGGTCAAATGTAAGTTTTTATAATAAAATAGCCCTACGTTTAAGTAGGGCTATTTTATATAATACATCTAATTAATCTTATTTGCTAGTTAATAGCGAGAATAAAACTAATAATCCAACTAAGCCTCCAAATCCAGCTCCTCCAAGTCCGTTTATAACTGCCATCACATTGTCAATAACAGTCATTCCAAACATAGCACCTCCTCCAAAAAGGATTTCTACTGCTATACCAAGACCTAATACAGTCATGATTAAACCCGTTAAGCCTTTAAAAAAGCCATTGAAATACTTAAATACATTGTCCATAATAAAAAATAATTTGGTTAATACTGATGCCAAACTTAGAACATAATTGCCTTATTTTTAGTTATTTGCTTATATTTTCTTTTAGTCTGCCATTTTTATCAGTTTAACTTTTTGTCTTGTCAATATAAAATATAAATTATTGATATATAGATACTTATGAGCGTTTTGTACGAGAATTACTATTTAAAAAAGTGTGGTTTTAAACATAAAATTGTTAAGAATTACAAAACTACATAACTTGTTGATAAACAATATACAAGGATGTTTTTTTGCATAAAAAAGGAGGAAATTGACTAATTTAAATTAACATCTCGAATTGAGAGGATATTTTTGGTGAATTCGTCAAAATTTTGTATTACATAATAGAGTTTTTGAGCAACAATGTCAGGATTTTCTAGTTCATTATTGCTGTGATAGGCTTTAAATTTTCTTAAAAGAGGGAAGTATTTGGAATCTGATTTCCGGATTTCTCTTTGCATATTAGTGTCCACTACTCCAGGGTGTACAGATAAGATCTTCAGTTTTTCATGTTTTTCAGCAGTAATTACCTCTGTTAGCATATCTAGGGCTGACTTTGTGGCACAATACGTATTCCATGAAGCAATAGCATTATTAGCAGCTCCTGATCCTATATTGATAATTATCTTTTCATCATTATAGTATGTATTAATGAACTTACTGCATAAAAGAGTAGGCGTAATTATGTTAAGTTTGTACTCATTAATAATATCCTCTTCTTTTTTAAGGTGCAAGGGAAGGATGCTTCCAATAGTAGCGGCATTATTTATCAGTAAGGTTCCTTGCTGATTTCCCTTTGGGAATTCTAATTGTTTAACAGCATCCAAATTACTCAGATCAACCTCAGTAAAAGTAAAATTTGTATGTGAAATGGCATTACTTCTGGAATATCCATATACTAGATAATCTTTTTTAAGCAGAAACTCAGCAATCGCTTTCCCAATACCACTTCCTGTACCCGTTATCAGTGCTACTTTTTGCAACTATAGTTTATTAAGGGCATTTTCTAAATCAGCAACTAGGTCTTCAATATCTTCAACCCCTACACTTAATCTGATTAAAGAATCCACTACTCCTGTTTTTTCTCTTTCATCTTTTGGAATTGCGGCATGTGTCATGCTTGCTGGGTGCCCTATTAAAGATTCCACACCTCCCAAACTTTCAGCTAAAGTAAAATAATGAGTGTTTGAAACAACCTTAATAGCATCTTCTAATTTGTTCCCTTTTAAGTTAAAGGATACCATCCCTCCAAAATCATCCATTTGTTTTTTAGCTACTTCATGGTTGGGGTGGGTTTCAAATCCTGGCCAAAATACCTCCCCAACTTTTGGATGGTTTTTTAAGAAGTTGGCAATTACTTTTCCGTTTTCGCAATGCCTTTGCATTCTAAGGTGTAGAGTTTTTATTCCTCTGAGCACCAAGAAAGAATCCATTGGACCAGGAACGGCTCCACAAGAATTTTGAATTGTGTATAATCTTTCTGCTAAGGCTTCATCCTTACAAATTACTGCCCCCATTACTACATCCGAATGACCACCCATGTATTTGGTAAGTGAATGCATTATAATATCAGCTCCTAAATCTAAAGGTCTTTGCAAGTATGGAGTCGCAAAAGTATTGTCCACCACAAAAAGCAGTTTATGCTTTTTTGAAATTTGCCCTAATGTTTCAATATCTACAATATTGAGCATAGGGTTAGTAGGCGTTTCTGCCCAAAGCATTTTAGTATTTTTATTGATATAAGACTCTACTTTTTCAGCATTATCCATTCCAATAAAATGAAATTTTATACCGTAATTCTCAAAAATAGTAGTGAAAATTCTATAAGTACCTCCATACAAATCATTGGTTGAAATCACTTCATCACCAGGAGATAATAACTTAATAATAGCATCAATTGCACTCATTCCACTCCCAAAGCAAAGCCCATATTTTCCATTTTCCAATGCCGCTAAATTTAGCTCTAAGGCATTTCTGGTCGGGTTTCCTGTTCGGGAGTATTCATAACCTTTATGATCTCCAGGAGAGGCTTGAATATAAGTTGAGGTTTGGTAAATTGGCGTCATTATTGCCCCAGTAGTAGGGTCGGCCTCTTGTCCTGCATGTATAGTTTTAGTTCCGAATTTCATTCTTCTTATTTTTGATATTATTTACTAAGCAAATGTATTAAAAGTTGGAGTAATTAATTTTACTTTTGCTAAAAATTAATCCCTTGAATAAAATAGTTTTAGCCCATATATCATTGTTTGTCGCGAATCTGATTTATGCAATCAACTATACTTTTGCTAAGGATGTAATGCCTGATTTTATTCAACCTTCAGGATTTATTTTATTGAGGGTTACAGGGGCAGTTACTTTGTTTTCTTTCTTCTATTTTTTATTTGTGAATGAGCGTGTGGAAAGGAAAGATATTTTAAAATTGGCTATTTGTGGTGTTTTTGGAGTTGCAATTAATCAATTACTGTTTTTTGAAGGGCTGAACCTAACCACCCCAATTAATGCTGCTATTATTATGACGATCAATCCTGTTTTGGTGATAATAATGTCGGCATTTATTCTGTATGAAAAGATAAATGTCAGAAAAGGAATTGGAATAGCATTGGGCTTGATTGGCGCCTCCACCTTAATCCTAAACGGAGGGAGTTTAAGTGGCGATACTAACTTTATGTTGGGAAACACTTTTATATTTATCAATGCAGCAAGTTATGGTTTGTACCTGGTATTGGTAAAACCTTTGATGCTAAAATACCACCCCATTACGGTTATGTTTTATGTATTTTTATTCGGGCTATTGTATGTATTACCATTTGGTTATACTGAATTATTGGCTGTAGATTGGGTTAGTTTCCCTTCAACAATTATGTGGGAAGTTGCTTTTGTAGTAGTGTGCACTACTGTTATTGCTTATCTGCTTAATTCTGCTGCTTTAAAACAACTAAATCCTTCAACAGTAAGTATCTATATTTATTTGCAACCCATTTTAGCTACTCTTTTTGCAATATTTAGGAATGCGGATACTATAGACGAAATGAAAATTATATCAGCAACTATCATTTTTGTTGGGGTGTATTTGGTAAGTGTTCGTTCCGTAAAGGAAAGAAAGAATAAACTTTCATAAATTTGCATAAAAATAATTTCTGATGATTCAATCAATGACCGGCTATGGTAAAGCCGAATTAAATTTAACAAATGCTAATTTCACTATTGAAATAAGATCGCTTAATTCCAAACAAATTGATGCAAATGTGAAGATGTCATCTATTTATAGAGACAAAGAAATTGGGCTTAGAAAATTACTTTCTGAAAAATTACAAAGAGGTAAAATTGAATTGTATATTTGGAGAGAGAGCTCAGTTTCACCCTCCAAATATACTTTGAATACTAAAGTAATAAAAGAGTACCATCAACAAATACTAGAGCTTAGAAAAGAATTAGGAACAAATTCTAATGCTTTTAACATGAAATCATTTGAGGCGGATATTATACCAACTTTATTGAAAATGCCTGAGACAATGATTAAGGGAGAAGAAAAAGCAGATGAAAATGAGTGGGATGAAATAGCAAAGGCCGTAAATATTGCCATTGAAAATACTTTACAATTCCGATTGGATGAAGGGAAGAAATTAGAAGAAGATATCATTTCAAGAATTAATACTTTAGCTAGGTTGTTAACGGAAATTGCTCCTTATGCAAAGGGAAGAATTGAGAAAGTTAAAAAAAGTTTAGCGGATAAATTAGCTGAAATTGATACTAAGAATATTGATGAGAATAGATTTGAGCAAGAACTTATCTACTATTTAGAGAAACAAGATATTACAGAAGAACAAGTTCGCTTAGATTCACATTTGAATTATTTTATTGAAACTATGGAGACAGATTCTCCTAACGGGAAAAAATTAGGTTTTATTGGGCAAGAAATTGGTAGAGAAATCAATACTATTGGTTCCAAATCATCTGATGCGGAAATGCAAAAAATTGTTGTACAGATGAAAGATGAGTTGGAGAAGATTAAAGAACAACTATTAAATATTCTGTAAGTGGAAAAACTCATTGTTATATCGGCTCCATCAGGGGCAGGAAAGACTTCAATTGTTCATCATCTTTTACAAAATATTGATGAACTATCATTTTCAGTTTCGGCATGTAGTAGAGCAAAAAGAGAAAACGAAACAAACGGGAAAGATTACTATTTTTTGGGAATTGATGGCTTTCAAGAAAAGATAAAAGAAGACGCCTTTTTAGAATGGGAAGAAGTATACGAAAATCAGTATTACGGAACGCTAAAATCAGAAATTGAAAGAATTTGGAGTGAAGGGAAAACTGTAATTTTTGATGTTGATGTAGTAGGTGGATTGAATATTAAAAAGCAATATCCAACTGAATGTTTGTCTATCTTTATCATGCCACTATCTATTGGTGTGCTTAGAGAACGTTTGAGCGGTAGAGGATCAGAATCAGATGAAACTATGGAGGTAAGATTAGGAAAAGCAGAGGAGGAGATTACCAAGAAACAGGAGTTTGATACTATAATATTGAATGATGATTTTGAGATTGCTTGTGAAGAAACAAAGGAAATAATTAGAAATTTTATAAAACACTAAAATGAAAATTGGTCTATTTTTTGGAAGTTTTAACCCTATGCATATTGGGCATAAAATCATAGCGTCCTATATGGCCGAGTTTTCGGATTTAGAAAAAGTACTTTTTATTGTTTCACCTCAAAACCCCTTAAAACAAAAAAAGACTTTACTGGATCAAAACCATAGATTACAAATTATCAGAGTTGAGGTGGAAGATAGCACTGAATTATCAGTTTCAGATATTGAATTTAAAATGCCACAACCTTCTTATACCATTGATACTTTGGTGCGTTTGAAAGAAGATTTTCCTGAAAATGAGTATGCACTTATAATGGGTGCTGATAATTTGAAGAATTTCCATAAATGGAAAAATTATGAGCAGATTTTGGAGAACTATTCTATATATGTGTATCCAAGGCCTGGTATAGAAATAAATGGTTCTCACAAAAATATTCATATAGTAGAAGGCGTTCCTCAGATGGAAATTTCGGCTTCCTTTATAAGAGATAGTATAAATAAGGGGAAAGATATTTCTTATTTAATGCCTGAAAAAGCATGGAAGTATACAGACGAAATGAATTTTTACAAATAGAATATAGATGTTAGATATTAGACATAAGATATTAGATGAAAATTCACCTCCAAAAAGAGGGGGTATAGGCGTGTTGTTATTTGTGTTTTTGCTTTTTATTTCTTCTTGTGGCATTCAAAAAGAAGTTGTGGTTGAACAACAAAATGAATCATTTGATTTAATAAGTCACCAAACTGCAAAAATTAAAACTTACACGGGCTGGTGGGTATATGGAGAAGGACAACATATTTTTAAGGATGAGGAAACGCTTGAAGAGTTTGATTTGGTTTTCCCAAATGAAAACATGGATGAACTAGTTGCTCTTTATTTAGCTGTATGTGAAATGGAATATTTCCCTATGGAATGCGAAATGACAGGTTCCACTACCTATATAGATGGGCTGTTATTTTTACAAGTTTCTGACTTTGAAATCCTCTATATACAAGGTTGCGGGGAGTAGTTGCTTCTTTTCAGTATTATCTAAGCTATTATCCTAACTTTGCAAAAAACAATTCCACAAAAGGAATTTCCCTATGAAATTTGAAGATTTAAACTTACATCCTACTTTACTAAAAGCGGTAAAGGACCAAAATTATACTACGCCAACTGCAATTCAGGAACAAGCAATTCCTTTAATCCTAAAGGATAATGATGTGCTTGGTAGTGCACAAACGGGTACTGGAAAAACAGCTGCTTTTGCTTTGCCTATTTTACATCATCTGATAAATGAAAAAAGCAATAATAGTAAAACAAAAATAAGAGTTTTGGTAGTTACACCAACTCGTGAGCTTGCGATACAGATTGGAGAAAATTTTACAGTTTATTCAAAATACACTAACATAAAAAATACCGTAATTTTTGGAGGAGTAAAACAAGGTACTCAAACCAATGCTTTGGCTAACGGAGTAGATGTGTTGGTTGCAACTCCTGGTAGGTTATTGGACTTAATGGGACAGGGATTTATCTCCTTAAAAGACATTGGTTATTTTGTATTGGATGAGGCGGATAGAATGTTGGATATGGGTTTTATCCATGACATTAAAAAGCTATTAGAAAAATTGCCAAACGAAAGGCAATCCTTGTTCTTTTCGGCTACTATGCCCAATAGTATTCTAACACTTTCCAATACCATTTTACGTAATCCGAAAAAGGTAGCGGTACACCAAGTTTCTACTACTGCCGATACTATTCAGCAGTCAATTTATTACACCAATAAAGGGGATAAAAAAGACTTATTATTCCACATTCTGAAAGATAAAAACATCAATCAAATTTTGGTGTTTTCAAGAACCAAACATGGTGCGGATAGGATTGTTCGTAATTTGAAAAAGAAGCATATTGAGGCAGCTGCAATTCATGGGGATAAAGCCCAGAATCAAAGACAAAAGGCTTTACAATCTTTTAAAAATTTGGAGGTAAGAGTTTTGGTAGCTACTGATATTGCTGCTAGAGGAATTGATATTGATAAATTGAGTTATGTACTTAATTATGATATTCCTAATGAGCCAGAAACTTATGTGCACAGGATTGGAAGATGTGGTAGAGCAGGGGAACAAGGGCTTTCTATTTCAATTTGTGAGCCAGAAGAAAATGTATATGTTAGAGATATTGAAAAGTTAATCAAGCAGAAAATTACAGAAGTTAAAGGTCATCCTTTCCCACAAACGGATAAACCTATGAATGCTAAGGAAAAAAAGGAAGCTGAAAAGGAAAAAAACAGAAAGAAACAAGAGTTTTTTTCCAATAGAAATAAAAAGAGGAATGCTGGAAAAGCAAACCCAAGAAATAAGAGGAGGTAATTTATTATGACTGATAAAAGTAATAGTGAAAATTCTCAAATCAATAATCCATTACACGGGATAAGGTTAATTGATATTCTTGAATACCTAGTGGATGAATATGGTTGGGAAGAATTGGGATATGAAATCAATATCAATTGCTTTACGAATAATCCTTCTATAAAATCGAGCCTTAAGTTTTTAAGAAAAACCCAATGGGCAAGGGATAAGGTAGAGAGACTCTACCTTAATACGCTTAAGAAATAAAGATAAGCAAAGAAGAAACAAGGGTTTTTTCCTGCAGAAATAAAAAGCGGAATGCTGGAAAATCTAATTCCAGAAACAAATAGAAGGTAATTTTTTCGTATTCAAATTACAGGTATAAGAATTTAATTGATATTTTCGACATCAATTAAAATATATATATATGCATAGAATAATTCTATTTTCAGCAACCTTATTGTTGCTAATATCTTGCAATTCTCATCAGCAGATAGACTATCCTATAACAGATAAAATAGTAGTAATGGACACTTATTTTGAAACTCAAATAGAAGACCCTTATCGTTGGCTAGAAGATGATAAAGATGAAAAGGTAAAGCAGTGGATTGAAAGTCAGAACCAACTTACTTTTTCTTATTTAGATAAGGTTCCTTACCGAGAAGCTCTCAGAAATAGACTTGAAAAATTATGGAATTATGAAAAAATAGGGACGCCATTTAAAGAGGGGAATTATACCTATTTCTATAAAAATGATGGACTACAAAATCAATCTGTTTTGTACAGAAAAAAGGGGGACGATAATGAAGAAGTTTTTATCAATCCAAATACTTTCTCGGAGGATGGAACAGTTTCATTAGGAGGAATGAGCTTTACAAAAGATGGAAGTTTATTGGCTTACTCTATCTCAGAAGGTGGTTCAGATTGGAGAAAAGTAATAGTAATTGAAAACGAAACAAAAAAAATAATTGAAGATACCTTAGTAGATGTGAAGTTTTCTGGAATAAGTTGGAATGGGAATGAGGGCTTTTATTATTCTTCTTATGACAAACCCAAAACCTCAGTTTTGTCCGAGAAAACGGATAATCATAAATTGTACTATCACAAATTAGGTACTCCTCAGCAAGCCGATAAAGTTATTTTTGGAGATGGTAAAAATGAAAAATTCAGGTATGTAAGAGGCTATATTACAAAGGATAAGAATTACCTTATTATAAGTGTATCAAAGGAAACCTCAGGAAATAATCTGTTTATAAAAAATAGAAATAAAGAAAATTCGGAGCTCATTCAAATTACAGATAATTTTACAAGCAACAGTTATATTGCTCATAATATAGGGAGTAAATTATACATCATAACTAATTTAGATGCCCCAAATAAGAAAGTAATTACGGTAGATGCTAGTGCTCCTCAAACAAATAATTGGGAGGAATTTATTAAGGAAACGGAGGATGTTTTGAACGTTTCAAAAGGTGGTGGATATTTCTTTGCAAAATATTTTATTGATGCAAACTCAAAAATAATACAATATGATTATACAGGAAAATTAATCAGAAATGTAGTATTTGAAAATGAAGGGAATGTAAGTGGTTTTAGTGGTAAGGAAGAGCAAAAAGAAATCTACTACAACTTTAGTAATTATACTACTCCCCGTTCTTCTTTCAAATACAATGTTGAGGAAGGAACATCAGAATTGTATTGGGCACCAGAGATTGATTTTAATTCAGAACTATATACTTCTCATCAGATTTTTTATCCATCAAAAGACGGTACAGAAATTCCAATGACCATAACTTATAAAAATGGCTTAGTATTAAATGGAAAAACCCCAACGATATTGTACGGATATGGAGGGTTTAACATCAGCATAAAACCATCCTTTAGTGTGAAGAATGCGATTTGGTTGGAGCAAGGTGGAATTTATGCAGTAGCAAATATAAGGGGTGGTGGCGAATACGGAAAAAAGTGGCATGATGCTGGGACCAAAATGCAAAAGCAAAATGTTTTTGATGACTTTATTGCGGCAGCAGAATTTTTGATTGAAAAGAAATACACAAGTTCCGATTTTTTAGCAATAAGTGGAAGGTCAAACGGTGGGCTTTTAGTGGGGGCTTGCATGACACAAAGACCAGATTTAATGAAAGTGGCACTTCCTGCAGTTGGCGTTTTGGATATGCTCCGTTACCATACATTTACAGCCGGGGCAGGTTGGGCTTATGATTATGGAACTTCAGAAGAGAGTAAAGAAATGTTTGAATATCTGAAGAATTATTCTCCAGTACACAATGTAAAAGAAAATGTAGCATATCCTGCAACCATGGTCTTTACTGGCGATCATGATGACAGGGTTGTTCCTGCGCATAGTTTCAAATTTGCTGCTCATTTACAAGATAAACAATGTGGAAAAAATCCAATTTTAATTAGAATAGAAACCAATGCAGGACATGGAGCTGGAACCCCAATTAGCAAAAGAATTGAAGAAATTGCTGATGTGTTTGGGTTTACGCTTTACAATATGGGATTTGAAAATTTACCGGTTGAGTTGGAGAAACAGGATTAAAATGGGATCTATTTTATTACCTACCTATACCACTAAAACCACTACTAAATATAACCATTAAAAGGATGAAAGGTACTGCTGCATTTAAGGTATATTTATCGATATTATCCATATCATCTTAATGACTATGGGAATGACCATCACCATGAGAATGTTCATGTTTTTGCTCTTGCTCAGTAGTATCTACTTCAATTTGTTGTTCGTGTTGATGATGATGTGAGTCATCAGTAAAATAGCCATTTAGTTGATAAGCCAACAAACACACTCCTGCTAGCACCAATAGTCCATTTGAAATTTTGGATATTCTATCAAAGGACTTTCCTCTAAGCATTGAAAGTAGCGGAAAAAGGATAATCAAAACTGCTATTTGCCCAAATTCTACCCCCACATTAAAAGATAATATTTGCGCTAAGGATAAATCAATTCCTGAAGCAACTGCTACTTCTTGTAGTTTTGTGGACAAGCCAAAACCATGAATTAATCCAAAGACAAAAACCATTAGGATTAAGTTGGGAGCATTAACAGAAAACCACTTTTTGAATCCGTCCAGATTTTCAAATCCTTTATAGATAACACTAAATGCAATTACAGCATCAATTAAATACGCATTTGCAGTAATACCATAAAAAGTGGCAAAAATAAGAGTGATACAATGAGCAATTGTAAAGGCGGTTATGAACTTAAAAATATCAAAATAGTTTGAAAGAAAAAACACTACTCCAATTAAGAATAGAATATGGTCATATCCTGTTACCATATGCTCTGCACCAAAATAAATAAAATCAATTAATGAGGCGTTAGCCATAGCATCAATTATTGATTGTGAAACGCCATGAGGCCATCCTATCAAAGGAATACATAGCAATATGAGGAGTAGTTTTTTCATTCAATAATTATTCTTTTTAATACTGACCCATCATCATAGATGTAAAGCAAAAGATTATTCTGTTTAGGAATTGTTTCTTGTCCAAGTATGTCTTTTATTTGAATTAACTTTTTATTATCACTATTTATTCCTTGGTCATTAACCTCAGAAGGTATAATAATACAAGGAGTTTCGACTTCAATATCATAATAGAAATAATAATAACTATTACCAGCGCTTGAAGAAGTTACATTAACTAATTCCCCGATATTATAAGGGTAATCTGCTCCTGAATCATTACGATACAAACCAGAGTTGCTTGCAGAAATACCCAATTGCATATCAATACCAATAGGTACTTGAAAATTTAAAGCTAATCTTTGACCCCCTGGGACAACAGTGTGAGTTGTATCGTCTAATACAATTCCATTGTCGTCTCTTAACTCAAAAGTTATCGTATTAATAGAATCGGCATAAAACAGTGCTGATTTAATTATACAAGTAGAATCTGCATCAAATACAAGATGTTGGTCTCCATAATAATACCCTCCTGTTGAGAATGAATTATCATACTCTCCTCCATTAGCAATAGTAGTATTAGCTAGTGGGTTGTAATTTGTAGCTGTATTATTTGTACAGCCCAATACAGCCGTAAGACAACTTCCGTCATCAAAGCAAACAATAGAGTTGTAATTAAGCGCAAAAGGATCTGTACAACCTGACACATAACAAGCTGAATATTTATAAACAGTTTCACCACAAGCATAAGCAAGGGTATCATTAATAAAACGAAATCTATTCAGAAAACTTCCGACAAATCCTTGCTGCCAAGTATCTCCACCATCAGTAGTTTGAAAGGAGGGGTAATGCCTAACTCCTATCCAACCTACAGTATCATTAACAAAACCTATAGCTTCCGTTTCATACGAACTATTTGAAAAAAATTTCTCTTGCCAATTTTGACCACCATCAATTGTTTTTAAAAATATAACAGGAGTGCTAATGGTTTCCCAAGTAACATAACCAACATTTGGTGATGGAAAGTGTATCTTCCAACATGTACCGCCAGTTGAGCTTGTTGTATGTTTTACCTGCCAACTTAGGCCTCCATCTGAGGTGAATAATACTATCCCACGACTTGTCGAATAACTAGAAGTTGTACCGCCAACTACAATACCAGAATCTGGAGTCCAGAAATATAAATCAATTAACATCCCTGCATAAGCACTCATATCTTGTGAAACCCAATTATCTCCAGCATCATTACTTCTTATAAATCTACTTGGTCCATATAGCCGTCCAACAGCATACAAAAGAGTATCATTTACAACTTGTAACCCGCAAATCCCTTTGGGTCTTGGACCAGTTAAATTTTGAACCACAGACCATGTATCGCCACCATCCAATGTTTTATAAAAAATATTTGTATCAGTAACACTTGAAGATATTCCTGCTCCTACATTTCCTACAAATCCTTTTAATGAGTCAACAAAGCCAATACTTCTGAATCGACTTTTAGAGACAGTAAATTGGCGAGTCCAGCTCAGGCCTCCATCAGTTGTTTTATGTATCATTCCGCTATCCCCAACATTAATTGGCCCATTTACTACCCAGCCTATATCAGGAGTAACAAAATAGATATCATCATGTTTATAGTTATTCAAAAATGGAGCATTAGGCAAATCATCCCAGCTACCTGGAAATTGAGCAAATAATGATTGACAGCAAAGTGTTAGTGTGATAAATGCAATAAATATTTTTACTATTTTCATATTTTTAATTTATATAGTATTCTACAATTATCTTCTTTTCTATAGTTCCGTCTTCATAAATATAGAATAAAGGTGAGTTTAATTTTGGAATTGTTTTCCTTCCAAAGATATCTATTGTTTTAATTAGTTTGTTTGTTACAGGGGTTTCGTCTAGTGCAGTTGTACCGCTACAATTATTACTAAAATAATGTTGAGGGTCAATATTATTTGTCCAATTATTTGCCGAAAAAGTACTATCATCTACATTAATACAGCTAAGATTTAGATTATTAATAGTATTTAAAGAAAGGGTATTACTATTATTTCGAATATCTAATGCAGTAAGTTGATTTTCAGGGCAGACTAAAGATATTAAAGCAATATTGTTACTTAAATCCAAATACGTAAGTTGGTTTCCAGTACAATTTAAACTCTCTAATAAAGTGTTCTGACTCACATCTAAAGCAGTCAAAAATTGATGCCAAATTGTTAAGTCTTTTAATACACTAAAATCTTCTATACCAGTTAAATCATAAATATTATTGATAAAAAATCCAAGGTGTAATGATGAAATTGTATCTATAGATGATGTCAATACTGAATCGTCTAAAATTGTATCAAAACCAAGGTTAATAAGAGATTGCTCAAAATCATCATCAGGAACATAGGTCTTTTGTCCTAAAGTCATAAAAGGCAAGCAAAGTAATATGAGTAGGAGTTTTTTCATAAATGCAAACTTACAGAAAATTTACAGGAAACATGAAGAGAAATAAGTAGGGGTTAGCAGGATTACAACCGAGACTCTTTTACATGATTACAGCAAGCTAAAAAACTAAAATTTGCTCGGCAAACCAATCTACTAAAACAAACTTAAAAAAATTAGTTAGATTTATAATTAGAAAATTTATTTTATAAAAAATAGTTTTATTATTGCATTTTACAAAATTAGATATGAATGAATCAAGAGAGTTTGATATAATTATTTGGGGCGCTTCAGGATTTACCGGAAGGTTAGTTGCATTATATTTATTTGATAAATATGGTGCAACTGGAGATTTAAAATGGGCGATGGGAGGTAGAAATTTAACTAAACTGGAAAAAGTAAGGGAAGAAGTAGCTGATAAGAATGTCCCTTTAGTCATTGCCAATAGTAATGATAAAGTTAGTTTATTGAATATGGTTAAAAGAACTAAAGTTATTTGCACAACAGTAGGTCCCTATGCGAAATATGGTTCTAATTTAGTAGAAGCTTGTATTAAATCTCAAATCCATTATTGTGATTTAGCAGGAGAGGTTCAGTGGATAAATAAAATGATTAATCGCTATCATGAAGAAGCTAAAGTCAATGGATCTAAAATTGTACATGCCTGTGGATTTGATTCTATTCCTTCAGATATGGGTGTTTATTTTATACAAAAAAAATCTAAAGCTAAGAGGGGGAGTATAGCACAGGAAATTAAAATGAGAGTAGCTGCTATTAGCGGTGGGATTAGTGGAGGAACTTATGCAAGCTTAAGCCAAGTTCTAGAAGAAGCTCAAAAAGATAAGATGGTTTATAAAATTTTAACTAATCCATATGGTTTAAATCCTATAGATGAACAGGTTGGGAAAGATAAATCAGATTTGAGAAGTGTTATTTTCGATGAAGCATCTCAAAGTTGGATTGGCCCCTTTATTATGGCAAGCATTAACACAAAAGTAGTTAGACGTAGTAATGTCTTAAGTAGTTATGCTTATGGAGAAAGTTTTAGATATGATGAAGCTACAATTTTTGGGAAAGGATTTTTGGGCAGAGTAAAAGGAATTCTTAGCACTATTTCAATTGGACTAATTATGTCTGCTAAACATGGGTCTTTATTAAAAAAAGGTTTAGATATCCTTTTTCCTAGTCCTGGTGAAGGTCCAACAAAGCAAAAAATGGAAAATGGATTTTATAATTTAAGATTTTATATCACTTTAGCAGATGGGGAAAATGCTTTTGCAAAGGTCACTGGAGATATGGATCCAGGGTATGGATCTAGTTCTAAAATGTTAGCTGAATCTGCTGTTTGTCTAGCAAAAGATAAATTATCCAATACAAGTGGTATTTTAACACCTTCTTTAGCTATGGGAGATTCTCTTTTAAAAAGACTTGAAA
>Ga0208879_1000468_pt1 | contig 41873 bp, 55 predicted proteins | sample Knorr_S15_td_Bot_FD_185605 | JGI IMG/M metagenome (GOLD analysis project Ga0208879, IMG submission 185605) | Marine microbial communities from Southern Atlantic Ocean transect - Knorr_S15_td_Bottom_ad_5009_LV_A (SPAdes) (version 2) | ecosystem: Environmental > Aquatic > Marine > Oceanic | place... | reverse complement strand
ATTGTGAATGTGTTTTTTTATTTCCAGTCCATGCAACAAGTGAAAATATTGGTTCACGAATATCGGGATGAAGTGTTGCAGGATTTTTCAAAAATTCTTTGAATTTAATATTTGCTTTCTCTAATACTTGTTCATCATCTAATTTACCTAATGCAAGAATTACAAATCCTCTCAAAAACGCATCAGTGTGGTTGTCTGATTTTTGTGGAGTCCATCCAAGGTTTGATAAAATTTTTTTGAAATAATTAATTGCATAAGATCTAATTTCTTCATTATAATCTTCAAAAAATGTCAATTGTGCTAAAAAGTGTAGGTTGTTTGCCACATTTTTCTGAGGTAGAAATGAATCTTCATCAAAATATGCATCAGAGAAATCAAGATAATTTTGAACGTCCTCTTGTCCGGCAACACATGATGCAAACAAATCATTTTGAATTGCCCATCTATCTACATGAGGAATTTGTTTTTGATCAACAAGCATTTTAAGATCAAGTAAAATCCCATCATCATATTTTACACGGTAAAATCCAGTTCTACCAATATTTGCAACAAAGCCAGGACTAGTAGGAATCTTTACAGTAGTTGATTTTTTTGTTAGTAATTTTGTTTTGGTCTCTTTTCCCAAACCATATGTAATTGGAATTTGCCACAAACCTTTCTGGCTTTTAGGTGTGGATTCTTTTAAGAATCTACTCTGTTTGAGAATTAAGGTATTATTTTTCTGAGAAATATCTACCTGAGGGAATCCAGGCTGGGTTAGCCATGAATTTACCATGGCACTGACTGGCATTTTTGATGCTTTTCCAATTGCATCCCATAAATCTTGACCTTCTGCATTTTGATATTTGAATGATGATAGATATTTTTTGAGACCAGTTCTAAAATTAGTCTCACCAACATAATTTTCAAGCATTCGTAAAACACATCCTCCCTTATCATAAGAAATTGCATCAAAGATTTCTCGAATTTCTGATGGCGAATTTACTTTCACATCAATTGGGTGAGTTGTTTTTAGTGAATCCAATCCCATTGCATTATTCATTGCATCTTCAATGAATTGATCCCAAAGATTCCATTCAGGGTAAAATTTATCAACAAATTTTGTTGCCATGAAAGTTGCAAAGCTTTCATTTAACCACAAATCATTCCACCATTTCATAGTAACTAGATTTCCAAACCACATATGGGCAATTTCATGAGAAATTACTTCAGCAATGTATTGTTTAGTTCTAGTTGATGAGGTTTTAGGGTCATAGAGAAGAATTGTTTCTCTAAAAGTAATTGCACCCCAATTCTCCATTGCACCTGCTGCAAAGTCAGGAATTGCAATCAAATCAAGTTTAGGTAATGGGTATTTTATTCCAAAATAGTTTTCATAAGATGTCAAAAGTTTTTTTGCTAATTCAAGGGAGAATTTTCCTTTTGATTTATTTCCCCTTGTAGTGATTATTCGAATCTGAACTTTACCAGTTTTTCCAGTGAGGTATTCAAATTCTCCAACTCCAAGATAAATTAAATATGTAGAGACAACTGGCGTTTTTACAAATTTGTATAGAGTTTTGTTTTTAATTTTTTTCTTTGATTTTATGGGCATATTGGATATTGCTGTAAATTTGTTTTCTGCAATAATTGAAATCTCAAATGTTGCTTTTGCTGCAGGCTCATCCCAACATGGAAATGCACGTCTAGCGTCAGCTGCCTCAAATTGCGTGGTTGCAAGATATTTTGTTTTTCCATTTTGCTTGTATTGACTACGATAAAATCCTAGTAATTTGTCATTAAGGATTCCTTGAAATTCTAAATTTATGACTACTTTGCCCTTGATTTTTTTCTCTAGTTTTATTGATAATTCTTCTTTTTTCTCATCAGTTTTAGGAGTGGATTTAATGGTTTTTCCATCAAATGAAACAAGACATGATTTGATCTTTAATTCTGCACAGTGCATAGTAATGATATTGACTGATTTTTTGCAAATTACAGTAATTGATTCTGTTCCAGAAAAAATGAATTTTTTTAAATCTGGTTCAAATGTTAATTCATAATTTACAGGTGTAACATCCACGAAAAAAGTACTCCAGATACGCTTTAAGTAGATTTTCTATTAAAATCTAAATCAGAAAATCAAATAAACCCTTTAAAATATAGAAAATACGAATTACATCATGAAACAAAAGACTGCAACAAGAGGTGTCAAAATTTTGGTTGCAAAATTAGGATTAGATGGACATGATAGAGGGGCACTAGTTCTATGTCGTGCATTTAGAGATGCAGGAATGGAGGTAATCTATTCAGGACTTTTTGCAACACCAGATAGAATTGCACAGATTGCAGAAGATGAAGATGTAGATGCAATTGCACTTAGTTTGCTTAATGGTGCACATGCAACACTTTTTCCAAGAGTAGTAAAAGCACTCAAAAAGAAAAAAATCAATGACGTTCTAGTTGTTGGCGGCGGAGTAATTCCAGACGTTGATCATAAGGATTTGATAAAGGCAGGAATAGATCATGTGTATGGTCCAGGTACAACATTACCTACAATAATTGATCACATCAATAATGGCGTATCAAAATTAAGAAAACTCTAAGAAATTTTAAAATATTATTTTAAAGGAAAATCAATTTCACAAACAAGACATTTCCCACGTAGTCCACTATATTTTTTCTCATAATACTGAACAATGTTATTTCCACACTCCCAGCAAGGGATTATTTCTTTAATTTCTTCTTGTGAGATCATGAAAAAATCCTCTTAAATGATTTAGAAAGTAATTTTTGCAAATACACTATTGTTTAAGACAAATATTTGATTAAAAAAGGAATAGCAAATGCCCCATTTTTGGGAAATTGTATTAAAATAAATTAGAAAAAATAATTATTCTGTGGAATCAGGCCACATCATTTTACGCATTTCTTTACCAACTTTTTCAATTTGGTGTTCATCATACACTTTCATGTATTTGTCAAATGATTCTTTACCACCTTTCTGATATTCAGAAGTCCACTCTTTGTTGAATGTGCCATCTTGAATCATGGTAAGAACTTTTTTCATGTTCTCTTTATTTGATTTATCCATAACCATTGGACCACGAGTTAAACCACCATATCTAGCAGTTTCACTAACACGTCTCCACATTCCATTAATTCCATATCTTTGAATCAAGTCAACAATTAGTTTGAGTTCATGTAAAACTTCAAAGTATGCAATTTCTGGTTGATATCCTGCTTCAACTAGAGTTTCAAATGCATTAGTCACCATAGAAGCTGCACCACCACAAAGGTCTGCTTGCTCACCAAACCAATCAGTTTCTACTTCTTCTTTGAAAGTAGTTTTGATTAATCCAGCTCTTGCACTTCCAATTGCTTTTGCAATTCCCAATGTTCTATCCCAAGCCTTTCCTGTAGGGTCTTGTTCAACTGCAACAATTGCTGGAGTTCCAAAATTATCAAGATATGTTTCTCGAACTTTGGAGCCAGGTCCTTTTGGTGCAATCATGATTAAATCAACATTACTTGGAGCTTCAATCCATTTCCAATAGATTGCAGCAGCATGAGAAAATGACAATGCATTTCCATCAGAAAGATTTGGACTGATTTCATCTTTGTATACTTGACTTTGAACCATATCAGGAATCAATATGTGAATAATATCTCCTTGTTTTGTTGCATCTGCAACAGACATTACTTTGTGACCATCAGCTTCTGCCTTTTTCCAACTGTTTCCGCCTTTTTTAAGACCAACAATTACATTCAGACCAGAGTCTTTCATGTTATTTGCTTGAGCGTCACCTTGGATTCCATAACCAATTACAGCGATGGTTTGATCTTTTAGAGGATCAAGACTGATATCAGTATCCTTCCATGTTTTTGCCATAATTGTAACAAAGTTATTGCAAATATTAACTAATGTGATTCATAGGTATTATTCAAAATATTTTAATTTGATTGGTTTTGATCTCATCCATTTTATTATCTTTGTATCTTTTTTAGGTCACAATTTTTATGATTAATCATTTTTTACTTCGATTTTATTTTGATTAAATTTGTTGTATCCATCTTTGTTGTATCCCTCTTTGTTGTAACCTAGGTGATCATATCCAAGTCTATCATACCCATCTTTGTTATGCCCATTGATATCATACCCATCTAAATCATATCCAAATTTGTTGTAACTATTTTCATCATACCCATCTTTGTTGTATCCATTTTCATTATACCCATCTTTGTTGTATCCATTTTCATTATACCCATCTTTGTTGTATCCCTCTATACCATATCCGTCTTTGTCATACCCATTTTTGTTGTATCCATTTTTGTTGTATCCATTTTTGTTGTATCCATTTTTGTTGTATCCATTTTTGTTGTATCCTTTTTTATTGTACCCGTCTTTATCAAAATTTATTTTTGTATCAATGTGAATCCCATCAAGAGAAAAACCACGATTATCATACCCATCTTTGTTGTATCCCTTGTTGTCATACTCATTTTTGTTGTATCCATCTCTGTTGTATCCCTTGTAATTGTATCCATCTTCGTCGTATCCATCTTTGTATCCCTTTTTGTCATACCCATTTTTGTTGTATCCTTTTTTGTTGTACCCAACTCTGTTGTATTCTTTTTTGTCATACCCCTTGCTGTTGTACCCATCTTTATCAAATCCATTTTTGTTGTATCTTTTTTTATCATACCCATCTTTATCATACCCATCTAAGTCATATCCAAATTTGTCAAATGTTTTACTAAATTTATCAAATAACCCCATAATTTTTATTAAAAACTATTATCATACGTTGGATTTATGTGATCAAGTACCGTAAACCACTAACTTTTAGATTTCTTTTCTAATAGTCACTGTTAAAGATCAGAAATCAATAATTATTTTCAATATCAACTTTGAAATCTAGATACTAATTATTTTATCACAAGAACGGCACTTCACTGTGACATTATTTCCAGGTAGTCGTTCAAATCGTTTAGAGCCACATTTTGGACAAATAGGACAAGCACGTGCAGGTTCCATTAATAAACAATTATTGTAGGATTTAGAAATACTTTGTTCTATTTGATAGCGCCGCTTCCAAGAATTCTAATGGTTGTAGATTCAGGTTTTAAAATAACTGCAATCTCTCCTTTTTTACAAATAATTGGTTTTTCAAATGATAGTTTTAGAGGAGATATTGAAACAAACTTGGCAGCTTTTACTTGCAGTCCAATATTTACAAGACATCCCTGATTTTCTGCAATTTCATTTTTGTAAAAAGGGTTTTTTGTAAAATCAAGTTCAATTTCTGTTTTAACATCAACTACTCCCTCTTGTGCAATTACATCACCACGCCCAACCTCATCAGGTTTTGCACCTTTAACTGCAAGTCCAACTCTAGCAGGTGAAATTGATTCAGCCACCGGATCATCATGCATTTGTATTGATTTTATCAAAACATCAATTCCGGCAGGATATAGTTTTAGATTATCATATTGTTTGATTTTACCATGAATAACCTTACCCAAAATTACAGTTCCAACGCCTTTTACATCAAAACAATGATCAATTAACATCTCAGATGGTCCTTCAGTTGAAAATGGTTTTAGTTTATCCATTTCTTCTTTAATTTTATCTTGATCAACTTTGAGATATTTTTCAACAACAGTTCCTTTAATCATTAAATCTAATTTTGTTTCATCGACATCAAAAGTATGAGATAAAATTCCCTTCTCTTTTTTCAAAGAATCAAGTGCAATTATTTGCTCCCCAGTAAATTTGTCTAATTTATCTACATGAAAAATAACATATTCGGCTAAATTAATTGCCTGAAATAATGGTTGGATTTTTTCAGGGAAACCATTTGGGATTACCCACGTCTTGATAATATCAGATTCTTTTCTATCATAAAGAGTAAGATCAGTCTCTGTTCCTTTTTTTCCAAACTCAGAGGCAAGATCTTGTTTTCCCAATACTACATAGTTGATGGATAGAACCATTTATTTTTCAAAGAGAAATCTACTTTATGAAGTTTTGAATTCAGAGATTACAATTTTTAAAAAATAACAAATGTTATGGAAACGATTTCAATGTTAATACATAACTTGCAAATCTATGATTTTTTGGCTTTACTAATTTCTGTTGATATTTTCTTATCGGTTTTCCCACAGTTCCGTTTAGACCAAGTGGTCCTTTAACAAATTTTTCATCATCAGCCCACTTTAGGACCTCATCAGTAGGAGCAAAGTAATTGACAATTTTTTTATTAATAATTTTGTAAAGGAGTGTACTATATTTTTTAGATGATGGAACATCTTCAATAATTGATGCACCAAAAAAGTAAATGCTTTCAATGATTCCTTTATTTTGTTTCTTTTTTGCAAGGTATTCCACAGTGCTCAATATTACCTGAGAGCCTAAAGAATGACCAATTAATCGAATTTTTATTTTTGGATTTGTAATTTTGAAATCCTCAATAAACTTTCCAAGATTTCTACCATTTTTCTGGGCTATAATTTGGCCTACTGCAAGTGAGTGTTGTGCATGCTTGATTAAATGTGCACCAGTCGTGTTTGAGTCATAGCTATACCCAATTACAGGATGAGAATATCCTAGTTTTTTTAAGCGATTTTTTGCCAAAAGTACTTTGGCAATAGCTCCTGCATTATCATTTCTTAATCCATGAATCATGATTGTCACTTCTTTTGAACTAGATAGATTATCAAATGATTTTTTAGGATATAGGAAATATGAATTTGTTTTCAGGGTCTTTCCTGTAGAAAGATCATAATATCCACGTGTTGAAATTCTTGGAACTATAGTACTCATTTTTAACATAGCGTGTTTTTCTTTGTATTTTATTAACTTTAGAATTGGAATTTATTTGTAAATTATTCCATTTTTTTTAAATTAATCTAGTATTCAAATGTAGTTATTTTAAAATGAAATTTAATGTTAATTTAAGATTAATGTGATGATGGTCCTAGTTGTTTTTTATGATTTTCAATGTCAGATGTTTCAACTCTAGCAAACAAAGGAGAGACATCACCTAAAATATGACCAGATGAAATTCCCAAATCAGACATATCAGTCCAAGATAATTTACTCACATTTCCCTCCAATCCCACTTGATTCCATATTTTTTGTGCAGATTCAGGCATAAATGAAAAAATTGCAATAGCCATACTCCTAACAGCGTTAACTGAAAGAAATACACAATTTGTGGTTCCAGGGCCATTTTTCCAAGGTTCTTTGTGCTGAAAATATTGATTAAAAAATGAAGAAAATTCCATAATTTTTTTCAATGCTCTATCAAGATGATTTTGCTCCATAAGAGAGCCAACAGTAGTAGCAAGATTTTTTATTTTTTGTTCTGCTTCAGAATCTTTTTCATCAAATATTTCAGTTTCAGGAATTTTCCCATCAAATGTTTTTTTTGTAAATGCCAATGCTCGATTAACAAAATTTCCAAGATTCCCTATTAGTTCAGAATTTATTCGAGTGGAGAAATCATCCCAATCAAAATTCAAATCATCTTGAGAATATGGGTTAATTGATACAAGATAAAATCTAAGATAATCTGTAGGATAATACTCCAAGAATTGTTTTAATCCAATATACCAATTCCTGCTTTTAGAGATTTTCTTTCCTTGTAGGGTTAGATGTCCTCTTGTTGGGATGTAATCAGGCAATTTGTATTCATTATTTATTCCAAGTCGCATTGCAGGTAAGAAAAGAAAATGATGATACACAATATCTTTGCCAATAAAATGATAAACATCAGAAGAATTCCAAAATTCCTTTCCATCAATTCCTTTTTCATTTAGAAATTTTATTGCAGTTGAAATGTATGCTAAATGGTTATCAAACCAACCATAGAATACTTTACCATTTGCAGCATCTAAAGGAACTGGAACACCCCAAGAAATATCTCGAGTGATATCCCAATCAATTAAACCAGATTTAATCCAATTTTGAACATATTTTTTTACATCTTTTTGAAGATTTTCATTTTCATCTAGCCATTTTGATAAAGAATCTTCAAAATTTTTGAGTTTGAAGAAATAGTGATTTGTTTTTTCTTTGGTTGGTGTTTGACCGCATAATGAGCATTTAGGATCAGTTATTTCTTCAGGGACACGACCACAACTCTCACAAAGATCAGAGTATTGATCTTCAGCCTTACAGTAGGGACAAATTCCTTTGACATATCTATCAGGCAAGAATTTCTTATCATTATTGCAATAAAATTGAATTATTTCTTTTTCGTAAATATGACCCGCATCATTTAATTTTTTAAAAACATCTTGAACAAATTCAATATTTTCTGTAGAACTAGTCTTGTAAAAATAATCAAAATCAATGTTAAATGCAGTAAAATCATCATAATCTCGTTTATTCCAATGAGCGACATATTCAGCAGGAGTTTTTCCCTCTTTTTCAGATTGGATTAGAATAGGTGTTCCATAATCATCAGATGCACAAACATAGTATGCCTCGACTCCATTTTGTTTCAAAAATCTAGTAGTAACATCTGCTGGAAGATATGTAGATGCAACATGTCCTAAATGAATTTCACCATTTGCATATGGTAATGCACTTGTAATGATAGCTTTTTTGTTCATCAGATATTTCTCAAGAGTAATGTTTAGGTTAAGAAGTTTTACCAGTTGCTGGCGTATTTGATTTGTTCTGGAGTAAGTTTATCGATTTTAACTTCCATTGCCTTTAATGCATCAACTGCAATTTGAATATCGATTTCTTTTGGAACATCAATAATTTTGTTTCCCATTTTCTTATGGTTCTTTAAAATATACAACACGGATAAGATTTGGTTTGAAAATGATTGTGCCATAACTTCTGGAGGATGACCTTCTGCTGCAACAAGATTTGCAAGACGGCCTTCTCCAATAAGATAAATTTTCTTTCCATTTTTCAAAACACATTCATCTAATGCAGGTCTTACTTGTTTGACAGATTTTGAGTTCTTTAACAAGAACTTACTATCAATTTCTACATCAAAGTGACCAACATTTCCAAGGATTGCACCATCCCTCATTGTCAAAATGTGTTCTTTTCTAATTACACTAGTCATCCCAGTACAGGTAACGAAAATCTGACCAATTTTTGCTGCTTGTGACATTGGCATTACTTCAAAACCATCCATGTGAGCTTCTAGTGCTTTGATAGGGTCTACTTCAGTAACTATAACTTTTGAGCCCATTCCTCTACATCTTGATGCCACACCACGTCCAACCCAACCATATCCAACAACGACAACACGTTTTGATGCCATAAGCAAATTCATTGCACGCAAATATCCATCAATTGTGCTTTGTCCTGTTCCATATCGATTATCAAACATGTGTTTTGTGTATGCTTCATTAACTAAAATTACAGGATAGCGAAGTTTACCTTGATTTTCTACGGCTCTAATTCTAGTAACACCAGCAGTAGTCTCTTCTGTAGCACCTAAAACTTTCATGTCCATGAATCTTTTATCAAAATGAGCTTTGATGTTCATGTCGGCCCCATCATCAATTAGGATATTTGGTTTATGTTTTAGTACTTGGTCAATACACCAATCATAATCTTTGACTGATTGTCCATACCAGGAATAAACATTAATTCCTTTAGAGACTAAAAATGCTGCAATATCATCTTGTGTTGTTAATGGATTTCCTCCACAACATGCAACAGTCGCTCCTAACTCTTTTGCACCCATTAGTAAAACTGAAGTCTCTTTTGTTATGTGTAAACAGAATCCTAAAGTAATGCCTTTGAGAGGTTTTGATTTTTTAGAACGATTAATGGTGTTATCTAAAATTTGCATATGAGATCTTGCCCACTCATAAGATAGTTTACCATCTTTGATCAATTTTGGACTAGATTTTACTTTACTCAATAATTCTCACCTTGATTTAGGCTATAAAATCCTATCATGCGAATGTAAATAAATGACAAAGAATTCATCAATTTAATGGCCTGGAAAAAGATTGCAGAAAAGGGGGAAATTAAAAAAGGTAAAGGTAAAGCCTTCAAAATTGACAAAAAACAGATTGCAATATTTAACCAAGATGGATATCATGCAATAGATGATCTGTGTGTTCACCAAGACGGTTCAATTGCACCAGGTAAACTAGAGGGAGATATTGTAGAGTGCCCATTACATTTTTGGCACTATAACATCAAAACAGGACAACTAACAGACTATCTCAAAGACGTAAAACTTGAAACATATTCCGTTGAAACAAGAGATGACGGTATTTACGTAGATATTTAGAAATTACAAATTTTAGATTAAGCATAATTTTTATTCTTAGATTTCTGAAAAGAAATAATTGAATCAAGACATCCTCAATGAAATTCAAAATCAAGATTATTCTAAAATCAGCGAATCAATTGAAAAATATCTATTAGATAAAATTGATGAAACGCATTCAAAAGGAGTCATCTTAGGATTAAGTGGCGGTATTGATTCAGCAGTTTTAGCTTATATCTGTAAAAATAAACTAAAAGAAAAAACAGTTGCAATAATTATGCCAGATACCGAAATTACACCAAAATTAGAAACGGAGGATGCCATGAAAATGATTTCACTTACAGGAATTGAATACAAACTAGTTGATATCAATCCAATTGTAAAAGAATATTCAATGTATTTAGAACCAAATGAGAAATCAAAAGGGAATTTACGTGCAAGAATTAGAACAAATATTTTGTATTATTATGCAAATGCCAAAAAGTATCTTGTTTTAGGATCAAGTGATAAAAGTGAATTCATGATAGGGTATTTTACAAAACATGGAGATGGTGCATCAGACATTACACCAATTATTTCACTATACAAACTGCAGGTAAGGGCAATTGCAAAACATTTAGGAGTTCCAGATAATGTGATATCTAAAAAAAGTAGCCCTCACTTGTGGAAAGAGCATGAAGCAGAAAATGAATTGGGTATATCATATGAAGAGATAGACTCTGTGTTATATTGTATGTATGAAAAGAAACTATCTGCAGAAGAAACTGAAAAAATCACACTAATAGATAAATTAACTATTCAAAAAATACAGATATTAATTTTAAACAGTGAACATAAAAGATTAGTGGCACAAAAACCGGAAATTAATTAATAATGAAACTTCAAGATACATTATCAAATGTAGAGCAAGAATTAGATGTTTCAAATAAAATTAGAATTTATCTGTGTGGAGTTACAGTTTATGATGAATCACACATAGGTCATGCAAGAACAATCATAGTTTTTGATGTATTGAGAAAATATCTAGAGAGCAAAGGAATAGAGATAGAATTTGTTCAGAATTTCACTGATGTCGATGATAAAATAATTAATCGTGCAAATTCAGAAAATACAACTGCTAAAATAATTAGTACCAGGTATATTGAAAATTACTTTGATGATTTTGATAGATTAAATGTAAAACGTGCTACAAATTACCCAAAAGCAACAGAACACATTGATGATATAATAAAATTAATTGAAAAATTAATTGAAAAAAATATGGCATACGCATCAAAAAATGGAGTATACTTTGAGGTAACAAAATTTCCAAATTATGGAAAATTATCAAAAAAGAAAATAGATGAATTGCAGTCAGGTGCAAGAGTGGAGATAGATGAATCAAAGAAAAATCCACTAGATTTTGCAGTATGGAAATTATCAGATTTTGAGCCTACATGGGATAGTCCGTGGGGGAAAGGCAGACCAGGATGGCACATTGAATGCTCAGCCATGAGTGTAAAATATCTTGGAGAAAATTTTGATATTCATGGAGGGGGGCGTGATCTAATTTTTCCTCATCATGAAAATGAAATAGCACAATCTGAAGCATGTAGTGATTCACAATTTGCAAAAATTTGGATGCATGTAGGTATGGTGACAATTAGTGGAGAAAAAATGTCAAAATCATTAGGAAATACAAAATCAATTAAACATGTTTTAGATAGATGGGGACCAAATATTATTAGATTATTTTGTTTATCTGGGCATTACTCCAAAGTTATTGATTATTCTGAAGAGATGTTAAAAGAAAATGTTACAAAATGGAGACAAGTAGAGACATGTTACTATGAATTAATTCATGCAAGTGATGATAGTAATGAGGATGTAGGAGAATTAGTTTCAAAAATAGGAGTAGAGTTTGATAATGCATTAGATGATGATTTTAATACACATCTAGCACTATCTGCATTTTTTCAGCTAGTAAAAGAGGCCAATAGATTAGCAGCTGAAGAAAAACTAGGTAGTAAAGATGCCAATATAATTAAAAGTAAATTTGAAAGAATGTTACAAATTTTAGGATTAGTCATTCCAAAAATAACTGAAAATGAAAAACAAGAGATAGACAGTCTGATTAGTAGTAGAGAGCAATTCAGAAAAGAAAAACAGTTTGATAAAGCAGATGAAATTAGAGATAAAATTAGTGAAATGAATATTGAATTAATTGATCACAAAGGAAAAACCACATGGATGAAAAAAGAAAATATCAAATCAGAAAATTAAAAATCAAAATACCAAAAATTATTCAATTTAACGCACAAAACTATGGGGAGGTTGGCAAGTGTCACATAGAATAGTAGTATCAGGCGACATTAATCCCATTTTTAATAGATACTCTGTTGCTTGTAATAATTCAAATCTTTTATTACAATTTTTACAAGGTATTATCATATGACAATATTAATCATTATTACATAATATCTAGTCGTTTGTTCAAAAATGGAAACAATTTTTAAGAAAAATATCAATTTGTTATTTTTTTCTTGATGAAATTATGAAATATTTTGGAAAATTGTGATTTAATGTCTTTGAAAATATAATCTAGTCATAAATATGTGAGAAACCACATTAGTTCATTTTGAACAAACAGCAAATTATTTACAAAAAGTATGAAAAACATATGAGGAAAAGTTTGTGTCAAAGCGTATAACGATAATAATGAATGATGAAATTATAAAAAAATTACATCAAAGACAAGCAAATCTAATCAAAAAAGAAAAAAGAACAGTAACATTTTCAGAAATTTTGTGCAGCACTATACGTGAAGGGTTGGATAAATCATAATATCATCTGTTTAAACATCTGTACCAGTTATGGTCCAATCCAATGCCCTAAGAACACCTTGATAATATTTCATAGCATCCATTGATTCAGTTTTTACCAATCTAGATTCAATGTCTTTTCTGTATTCGTCAATTTCTTTTTCAGTTTTCATAATAACCTAGTCTTTTAGATACAATATTTGATAGTTATTCTCTTATGATTTGTAACATGCTAGGTTGTGGCACAGAAGCATATACTCATGTCATGTTTTATCATTTTGAGGAAGGACTCAAAAAACCGTTTTGTAAAGAGATTATGAGATTTTGTATTAATCATGCCATGCAGATTTCAAGAGAAGATTGCGCCATTAGGATTCAAGTTATGAATTGAGAAAAATAGAGATCAAAATTAATGATAAAGACTATCTTGATTTTCTCTCAATTTGTATTGATGATGAATTATCAGTGGAGAATAAACTCAAAAATATTATCATGTATCATTTGATAATTTATCGAAATAGAAAAAAATTAAGAAATGAGAAATTAATGTGACTAGATATGCCATATTATGTTCAATTTCATCTAGTGTATTTAAAAATAAATTTTGCAACACAGGTCATGGTATTTCCACTGGATTCAATTAAAGCATGTAGTAGATGTGATTGCAAATATTGTAAAGCAAAAATTTGTCTGGGTTGTGGAAAAGATGTGTGTTAAAAATTAAATGAAAAAATTGATTGTGTAATTATTTCAAAGATTTACGAAGAACTTCATTAATAACTCTGGAATAACTGTATGATGTATTATATTGTTGGATTTTTTTTGCCTGCACTAATCTTAGTTTTTTATCCAAGTCATCATTTATCATGATTGTTATACGTTTGCTCATGTGTGCTCATATTCATAATTGAATACTTACATTTAAGATTATTAAAACACATTCTAAATTTGGAAAATGATTCAAAATTCATTTTTAACATCCCAGGCCCTTATTCGGAAATCAGAGACAGTAAGATTGTTTGAAAATATCACATGGAAAATAGGATTTTTAAATAATTTCACAAGATTGTACTTACTTTGATGAAATTAATTTACCAGCCAGGACCCATAGCTTCCCAGCATAAAGATTGAAATTTCTCATCATTAATTTTGTCTTGTACCTCAACCATTCGAAACTCATTGATCAAATCCAACCTAATCACCTCAGATACTTCAAAAAGTATTTTGTCCTCAAACTTAATTTGATAAATTCTAACAATTTTATCATTTTTTATCACCATTGAAATTATCTTTTTTTCATTTGGAATGTTATTTTGTTTTAAAATATCACCTACAAGACTAGTTTTTTGTAATAATTGTGACATCATTTGAGGGGAAAGGATATTTTTATCAAATTTTATAGTTGCTATTATCAAAGGCAAGTTATTTGCAGTAATACTAATTTTTCGAGTAAATCGTGAGCCAAGTTTTGAAATATTTTGTTCAATTAAATCAATTTCGATTTTATATTTAAGATAACGTTCCAATATAGCCACTACATTACCCAAGGGTACATCTAGAATCTCTTTTAGTAATGAATTTTTTACTTTTAGTATTGTAGACATTGTAAATCCATCATGTTAAATGATATTTCATATCATTAATGGTCTGTTTTACTATTTCTGCAATTGTTTCATACATTACTAGTGTGTCATAATCTATAAAGAAATCTTTATGGTATTTCCATTTTGATTCAATAACTATCTTTGAGTTTGTTTTGCAGTATTTTGATTCTGTAGTTGGAGAATATCTAGAAATAGTGATTGTTCCTTCTTTTAGTAAACATTTCATCATCAATTCTCTTAATTTTTGATCTTGGTATAATGCGTCAGCCACATTATCTCTAACTAATCCAGGAGGCAATGTGGTTAGTTTTTGGAAACCACTCCACACAAAACTCTCAACTTTTGAATAAAATAATCCTTTTTTTATTGTGGTAATTGTTCCCATGTTAAAGGGACCAAGTTGAATTGATTCAGGTAAAGTTAGAAAATACCTTATTTTCCACCAAGAATGTCTATGAACACCCATTCCAACATGACTACCTAATGCGTAAGCACATTTTACAGATTTTTGTTTTTTTAGGATGTTAATATAATCAATAGGAGAATTTGCAAATTCTAAAGTTCCAATGTTTCCAATACCATCTTTTGCCCTCACAAAAGAAGAGTCAAAATAATCTTCTTCAAAATCAAATTTTTGTTTAGAAATTGATGATGTTATTCCAATTTTTTTACAGTGTTTTTGCATCGTTTCAAGAATTGGGTCGGATTTTAGAACTAACATTACATTGTTTAGGATTAGAAGATTATAAGGTATTTCTATAGATTACATTATATCTATACACATATTTGATATATTCTTAAATATTTGTTTAACTAATAGATAGTATGAAATTTGATGAAAAAGATGATAAAATACTAAGATATCTGTTATCAGATGGACGTCAATCAGCGAGACAACTAGCACATACGTTGAATATGTCAACAGTAACTGCAATTTCTAGAATAAAAAAACTAGAAAAAAATAAAGTGATTCAAGGATATTCTGTTAGACTTGATCATGAATCACTAGGATATGAAATTACAGTAATTATTGAAATAAAAACATCAAATGGAAAAATGTTAGAAATTGAAGAAGAGATTGCAAAACATGAAAATGTTATTGCAGTTTATGATATGACAGGAGATACAGATACGCTAGTTATTGCAAAATTTAAGAACAGAAAATCAGTGAGTATTTTTGTAAAAAAATTATTGGGCATTCCAAATGTAGAAAATACTGTAACCCACATTGTATTAAATACAATTAAAGAAGATAGCAGACTAATATAAAAAATATTCAAACAGGTGAATTATTATCTTGCAATCTTTTCTTTGCTAATAATTTTCCCTGAATCATTACTTATTTCTAATGCAATTTCTTGATAACCTACACCAACAATGACTGAAGTAATATTTGGTTTGTTAATTGCCACTATTGATTTTAATTCAAAAGAATCAAAATTATCTCTATTTAATTCATCTCGAATTATTTTTATTATTTGTTCATCATTTACAATATTTTTTTTTTTGGAAATTTTATGGCTAATGAAATTAGAATTAATAATACAAACAATCCAAATCCTAATGGATAAAATAAGATAGCCATATCACATATTAATTGCTTTAATGCGATTTATAATATAATACAAAGATTCTAAATATTTGTTTAAAAATTGAATTAAAATTCAATGATTTTAAGATTTAATTAATAAAAAAATAACAAGATGTTAATTTATAATATTTGAGAGTTAATTAGGCATGAAAATCATCACATATCAACATAATTTTTAAATTCTTTAAATCGATTACGAATAGTTGGACCTGAAATTTCAGCAGTTGAAGCAATTTTTAGTTGGGATAATTCAACTTCTGTTTTAATACATGCAATGTAAATTAATGCAGCTGCTATTGCAGAAGGTTTTTTCCCAGCAATTAGATTTTGTTCTTTTATAATATCTAACAGGTCTAGGGCCACTCGTTTTGTAATTTCAGGTATTTCTAAATTATTAGATATTTTTATGATGTCATTTGCAGGATCTTGTATAGAGACAGTCAATCTAAGATTAACAATTAATAATCTAATATTTCGTGAAATTGAACTTCTATTTTCTTGTAAACTCTTTGAAAATTCTGTTATTGATCTTGAGATATCCATTTCCCTACATGCAAGATACATACACGCTCCAACGATTCCTTTAATTTTTCTGCCACGAATTAATTGATGTAAAACAGCTTTTCTATAGAGATATGAAGATCTTTCTAAAATAGCATCAGACAGATTCAATTTTCCTTTTAATTTGTCCATTTCCATTAATGCTGTTCTTAAATTTAGATCAGATGTTTTTTGTACTCGACTTCGAGCATCCCACATCCTCATTCTTTTCATGTCGTATTTCATTTGATTTTTAATAGATTTTCCAGCAAAATCGTGATTGAATTTACCAATTATTGATGACAATCCCATATCATGAAATTTTAAAGAAGATGTATTACCTCGGTGAGAGGCATATTCATTATTTGCAAATAGATTACCAGATTGGGTATTAATTGAAATTCTATCTTTTATTACAATACCACTATTTTTAATAATTATTTCACCATTTTCTAAATCAGTAATTAGAGGATCATTTAAGGACAATACATCTCTCATTTGCTTAGTTCCATATTTTTGGACTATAGGTACCCTAATCATCTTAAAATTAAGTAGTAATCTCACAAAATTTAGTTTGGATTTTGACCGTACCCATTGATATTCTCGTTACTCAATGTTTTTTGTATTGATTACTACTTGTCATAAATATACAATGATAAAATAAAAACTCTTTTTTTAAATAATGAATATTTGTTTACTTTTTTTATTATAATTTAATGAGTTTATAGTTTAACTAATTTTGAATTTAATATTCAAGGAAATATTTTTCCTCGGAATTTTGTAGGATATTTTTTATCCGCCAGTAGCAGCATTAAACAATGCACATTCACATTTGTCACGTTCCCCACAGTAAGGACACTTGCAATGACAATGAGGTAAAAAATTATCACAATAATCACACATTTCATATTTTTCAAATTTTTGTTTTACTATTTCCATTTCAAACTACTTCCGCTTCTTAAATTCTAGTTTTTTAAATGGTTTTTTTTGTTCTGGAATTATATTTTGAATCAAATCATCACGTATACTTTTATCAATTTGCTCAAATGTATAAAATATATTTTCCATATCGTATAATAGAGTCATGGAAAATATTCCCAAATTCGATTATCATTCCTTTTGCAATAAATGCAAAAAATACGATAAAACATATGATGTGTATCACAATACAGTGAATGATTCTCCTTCAGCATTTTTCTTACCTCATCGACATATAGTCATGCCAATTTGGTGGGGATGGCATTTTTCGACATTCTAGGCAAACACCTTTGTAGTATACCTCGTGTTCTTCACAATATTTTCGTTCCATAAGAAAAATATGATTTTATTAAATTTAAAGAACATGGATGGTTAATGATATATTTGTTTAAGAAATATCATTTTAACTAAAAATTAATAAAGATTTTATATGTTTCACTTAAATATTTTTTTTACCTAAATTGAATAATGTCAATTGCGTATGTCTTGGTAAATTGTGATCTTGGTTTTGAGGAGATAATAATTGAGGATCTAAACCATATGGAATTTGTAAAAGAGGTTCATGGCACATTTGGGGCATATGACATTATTACAAAAGTAGAGCATTCTCAAGCAGAAAAAGTTAGAGAGGCAATTACTTTCAACATTAGAAGACTGCCACATGTTCGTTCAACTCTAACTTTAATGGGCATACCTGGACAAAGTTAAAGAATTGATGGCAAAGGCGTATGTCTTAATTGTAAATGAGTCAGGAACTGATGATTCTGTGATTTCTAATTTAAGAAACATACCAAGTGTTACAAGTGCATATGGAACGTATGGTTCTTTTGATTTACTGACAACGTTAGAATCTAACAATGAAGAAGATATTCAAAATGATATTTGTTTCAAAATTAGACAAATTTCAAAAATTAGATCTACTGTCACATTATTAGTAGATAAAAAACAAGGAATTTCAAAAATAAATACTATTGAACAAAATGTATTAGATACTCATATGGATTTCGCATATATGATTATTCATTGTTTACAATCAGATGAATCAATTATAATAAAAAAATTAGATAAGATTGCCGAAGTAATAGAAGCTGATATTTTAATTGGAAATTATGAAATAATTTGTAAGATTGCATCCCCCACATATAAGGAAATTTCTAAAATTATTAGTAAGAAAATTAGAAAAATAAATGAGATAAAATCAACAATTACAATTTTTCTCACACGTAAACAAGAATTTACTAAAAATCAAATGCCTAGACATGAATATTTAACAACATCGTGAATGGGAGTGGTTGATCATGGATTACAATACATGCACCTACTTTACACTCACTACAAATATTGTCATAATCTAATCTTTTACAACCGCATATACAAGTACATTCTTGGAATTTCATTGATAATACATTTAATCAATTAATTCGGGATGTCCTTTACCACGTAAGGAGAATAAAATTATTGCTAATGTAATCCAAACTCCAAATACAGCTCCATATGCTGCTAGTCCAGCTTCTGCCATAATGCAGTTACGATAAAATTAAAAATAAACATAATGGAAGAAATACAAAAAATTTGTTTAATTTTTAAAGACTTTACTTTAAATATTTAAGATATCATGATTATGGTTAAAAATCCAAGAGAGTGTATTTTATTTTAGATTTAAAATTAATTTTGAACAATTGTAAAATGTTTACACTCAGAAATTGCATTCATTTTTTCACCGCAGTTTGTACATGTAATATTTGCCACACCATCAATTAGTGTTGTCTTTATGTCACAACTCTTGCAATACCATGAGCGAATCATATACAGTATAAATTAACATAGAATATTAAATTATCTAAAATTAAAATTAAAAATAATTATAAAAAATTTGATAGTAATCAAAACCACTTTGTTATCACGATTTGACAAATCATTACAACACTATCTCATTATGTAATGTTTGGAATTACTTGATTGCTATCTATTATAATTATAATACAATAGAATAAAAAGTAATTTTAAAAATAATGAATGTTTGTTAATTTTTTTGTTTATTTTTAAATAAAATTAAACTAACAAAAGATAATTGAATGGTGAAACATTTTATGACTATCAATAAGTTAATAATTCAATTGAGTAAATATTCCAATCATATCAGATTGTAAAAAAAGATATACAGAGATTTGCCATACACGTATTGAGTTTTAATTCTTTAGGCACATAATTAATCATCACTATTACTATATCTACCGCTAGTTGAATTATTGAAAATTATTTAGAAAATGATATTTTTTAAAAACTAAATATGTTAATGCCTCATAGAAAATAGAGTATGGAAAAAATCTGCTGGGCAAATACAGATAATTTTGATGAATCAGAATTTGTTATCGTCGGCATCCCAGATGAATCACAATCTCATGCATTACGAAAAGGAACAGAAGAGGCCCCTTACAAAATACGTTTAGTCTCAAATATACGGGATTCTTATGAACGAAATGGTGAAAAATCACTAGGTCGTCCATTTTCAGGAACAGAAAAAAAAGTTCACGATCTTGGAAACATAGATAGAGTTGAAATTGATGAAGTGTATGATAGGATTTCGAGGTCTTCAAAAATTCCAATTTCTATGGGAGGAGACCACTCAATCACTCGTCAAATAATAAGTTCTATGGGAAACAGATTTGGAAAAATGTCTCTAGTATATTTTGATGCGCATCCAGATTTTGTAAGTTCTAGTAAAAATTATTATGGGTCTATAATCAATGATGTTCTCCCAAATATTGATATTAATTCTAGTATTCAAATTGGAATAAGAACTCCAGAACAAGAAGAATTAAACAATATCCAAAAATATAATCTGGAGGTAATAACACCATTTGATATCCAAGAAAAAGGAATTAAAGAAATCACAAAAACTGTTTTGAGTAAATTAGGTGACAAAGTATATGTTTCATTTGATATGGATTGTATTGATCCAGCATTTGCTCCAGGTGTTTCGGTTCCAGTCCCTATGGGGCTGAATAGTATAGATGCAGTTTATTTATTAAAAGAAATTGTAAAAAATGGAATTATAGGCATGGATATTATGGAAGTGTGTCCTAGCTTTGATGTTAAAGATAGGACATCTCATTTAGCCTCTAGAATAATTTCTGAAGTTATTTATTCATCAGGGGAAACATGAGTTGTCTGAATTTGAAAACGAATACACTTGGGGTAATGCAATAATTGATAACTCTGAAGATAGTTTTCATGAGAATTTTGATAAAGCGATTGATGAAGTGAAAAAAGAATTTGGTAAAAAATATCCAATAATAATTAATAATAAAGAAATTTTCTCAGATGATTGTTTTACAGTTATTTCCCCATCAGACACTAGAATGTCTATAGCAGAGTTTCCAAAAGCATCAGTAAAAGATACAAAAGATGCCATAGATAGTGCTAAAAATGCATTTGAAAAATGGCAAAATATTTCATATCAAAAACGGGTTAAAATATTCAGAGATTGTGCAGATATTTTTTCCCATAGAAAGTTCTTTTTGGCAACAATAATGATATTTGAAACTGGAAAAAATCGTATAGAAGCAATTGGAGATATTGATGAAACCATTGATTTTATGAGATTTTATGCATTACAATTAGAAAAAAATGAGGGATTCTGTAAACAGACTTTTCATCCAAACTCTCATGAAAAAACACAAACCATTATGAAACCTTATGGGGTATGGGGAGTGATTTCTCCATTTAATTTTCCTTCTGCAATTGCAATAGGAATGACCACAGGAGCAATAATTACAGGAAATACAGTGGTTTTAAAACCTGCAAGTGATGCACCCCTATCATCATTTCAATTTGCAAAAATGATAATCCCCAAATTACCTATAGGAACAATCAATTTTGTAACAGGTTCTGGGAACATTGTAGGAAAAACTCTAATTCAGAGTTCAAATGTTGACGGCATAGCATTTACGGGATCTCAGAAAGTAGGCATGGAAGGATTTCAAGAATTTACAAAAACTACTTCAAAACCTTTCATTTCTGAAATGGGTGGAAAAAATCCCGTAATTGTAACAAAATATGCAGATTTAGAAAAAGCTTCAGATGGAGTACTAAATGCTGCGTTTGGGTTTGGAGGGCAAAAATGTAGTGCATGTTCTAGAGTTTATGTTCAAAAGGAGATAGCAGATAAATTTATTTCAAAATTAGTTGAAAAAACAAAAAAAATAAAAATTGGTGCGCCATGGAATAAAGAAGTATTTTTGGGTCCTTTAATCAATAAAGAGGCAAAAACAAAATTTGAAAATGTAGTCAACATAGCAAAAAAAGAGGGTGAAATCATCACCGGAGGTTCAGTATTAACAACACATGAATTTGAAAATGGTTACTTTGTAGAGCCTACAATAGTTACAAAGTTACCTGAAGAACATAAACTTGTAAAAGAAGAATTGTTTTTACCGTTCTTATGTATTCAAAAATATGATAGGTTTGAAGAAGCAATTCAATTTGCAAATCAAACTGAATTTGGTCTAACTGCAGGTATTTTTAGTAATGATCAAAAACAACTAGATGAATTCTTTTCAAAAATCCAAGCAGGCGTAGTTTACACCAATCGTGCGGCCAGTGCAACAACTTCTGCATTAGTTTCAAGTCAACCATTTGTAGGTTGGAAAAATTCAGGCTCTACAGGAAAAGGAGCTGGCGGTGAAAACTATCTACAACAATTTATGAGGACTCAAACTCAAACACGATGTGATTGAATCAATGAGCTTCCAAGTAACAATATGTTTCTTTTTCTTTCTTTGATTCGTCTAATTGAATAAGGCAACCAATTTACACCATATGGAATATAATCTGAAACAACAAATTTCTTTTTAATTAAATCAGGTTTTAGTTCTTCCCGTAATCCTTTTAGAAATTGAAACTCGAATTTTTTAGGATATTTTTTTGACAAATATTGTGCTTTTTGGATAATCTTGACGTCATGAGTTGCGATAGCAAATTCATTACCTTTTTTGAATAGGATTTTCATTAGTTTTACATAATTATGATCTACATCTTTTTTTGTTTTGAAAGATATTCTAGCATTTTCTCTATATGCCCCCTTTACTAAACGAATTTTTGCACCAATTTCCAATAAATCATGTAGATCATTTTCTGTTCGTTTAAGATTAGCCTGCAAAGCAATACCTAGTCGCTCATATTTTGAAAAGAATGTGTTGTAAATTTCTAGGGTATCGTCAGTGTGTTCAGATGATTCCATATCTAACCAAACAAAAACATGAGAAATAGATGCATCATGAATAATTTTTTCGAAATTATTATAATATTCTTTTTGACTGATTGAAAGACCAATTTGTGTTGGCTTTACTGAAATGGCCCCACGTATTTTCCATTTTTTAAATGATTTGACGATTTTTTGATATTCTTGCATAGTTTCATTAATTTGTTTTTTGGAAGTATGATATTCCCCTAATTTGTTAATTATAGCATGTCTCCCAAATTGATATGCCTCTTTTGCTGAAATTAGTGCATCATCAATAGTTTTACCTGCAATCCATAGTTTTGCTATTTTAAATAAAACTTTTTCCATTAACTCAACCCCAATAACCATAACAGATATCTTATTTCCATTATTATAATATTTTAGATTTATCTTATTCTAACCACAAAATAAGAATTGAGTAGATTTGTATGAGAATAATGAAAATTAAATAATTCTCTGTAATTTTGAATTAAGTTTTCTCAATTTTAAATCAATCAGAAGTTTTATTTTGAAACAACTTAATTTTGATTATTCATCAAGATCTTCTTCTAATGCTTCATCTTCTTCATTATCTGATTCTACCTCTTCTAATGGTTTTTTTTGTTCTGGAATTATGTCTGGAATTATGTCTGGAATCAAATTAGAAAGTTCATCTTCCTGGTTTGTAGGAATAAGTGTTAAGGTGTCATAAACTTCATTTAATTTTCTAATTTGATTTGTAATTATATCATCCAGGTGTGATTGAGCATCAGATTCAATTTTAGCAATAATGTCATAGACCCCAAATATTCCTTGAGCATCAACTACGTTGTTCATTTCTTTTAATTGGTGGAGTACTGCGGATTCTTTACCAGGTTTACAATTTATTAGAACAAAAGCCTCATCCAACATCTTTATCATTTGCATCATCTAAAGTCGAATCACATATTTTTTCATGATTTAATAACACTGGAATAATATCCGCATATCCTTCGATTTTATAACTACATTTTTGACAATGGTATTGCATACATGTAATTCATCATATTCAATATTAAACAATATTGATTATATTCTTTAATTATGTACATTATTATCAAAAATATTCAAATGAATTTATAGAATAATTCTATGGTGGTTAAATTCCATAATCACGTATTGTTGTTTAAAGAAATGAAAGATGATTTTGCAGAATACACAAAATGCATTACATGCAATACATCATTACTATTGTGTGAGTGTAATTGCCCAAGATGTGGTAAAAGAGAAAATTGTCATTGTAATCTAAAACCAATTAACTGGAATCAATTTGGATATTAAAAATATCATGTGTGAAAAAGTAAAACAGAACTTGTGGTGAAATAAACAAATTTTAAGATTGTAAAATATTTGTATAAAAACAATTTTTACATTTCAATCTATTTGTAATATGGCCGCATGCAAGACAGCAATAACTAATAGGAATTTGATGATCGATATTTTTCTTTATTTCTTTATATACGAAAAGCAAAGTAATCACTATTCCAATACCTATACCAATTTCAATAAGCAACATGATCCATGTTTACTTACAATTCAGGTACTAAAGATGTAAATGCAATTATGAATGCAATAGTGGCACCAGTCATAACAAGCATTGAAACTTTGTCTATACCACGACACTCAAGATGGAGACTCATAGATATGATATGACATAATGAAAGAAAAAGATCATCATTAAAAAATTAAAAATATTTTTGATATTTTTTTAAAAGGTAAACAAAAGTAAAACAAATAAAAAATTAAAAAAATAATTTTAATTTCTAAAGTTAATTTAATTAGTTCACACTAATTATTTTCACACCTAAAAGAATTAGGTTAGTCTAATTAGGATAATCTAATTTTCATACTGTTTAATAGAATTAAAAACAAATGTAAAGTATGAATGCATGGAGTAAGTTTTGGAATTGGTATGAAAATAAAATACTAGGCAGTATAATTTTAATTGCAATAATTCAATTCATTCAGATTCCACATATGATATGGAATGCAGATATAATGTTAGAGGCAGGTATTGTATCAAGAATTCATCCAGTTATTGATTGGTTCTTGTATGGAGTAGACTTGATTGAAATTATTTCAATCATCAATGTTGGAATGATAATGTTTAGTCTGATTAAAAAAAGACGATTAAAGAAAAAACAAATTGTAAAGTTAGCATAACTATTTTTTTGCATCCCAAATAACGCGTTGTGAGAATAAAGTTTCTATTCCAAAGTTATTTCAGGATTATGATTCATCTGTAAATATTTTATTTTAAAATTTAGAATTTATGCTCACTCAATAGATGAGATAAAAAATAATGTTAAAAATCTAAAAAAAATCAGACATTGTTTTTTGTCTCATTAATTTCAGAATATTTCCATGAGAAAGCCACTCTGATTTACTAATACTCATTTTATCTGATGCCAAAGATAGTGCATGTTCAAAATTATCAGAAATTATAGGAACTTCCTTCATGGCCTCACGAATCCCCTCACGAACCTGCCAAACACCCACAGGGATTGAATATTCAGGTCTAATTTCTCTTAAAATTATAACTCCTGCTTGAATTTTTTGCTCACTCAAATATTCTAAAACTCCTAATTTTGCTGCAAAATATGCACCGGCAATTGCTGGCGGATGATCAATGCCACGAGCATCCTCATAATCAGAACCAAATCCCAACACTCCATTAGAATACCAAGCCTCGACCATTTCATAGATCCATCTATGAGGAAACAATACTACAGAAAATGTATTTCCCAAATGAGAATAAGAGAAAACCCTACACGAATCAATCAAGCTATAATCTAAAACCTCATCTGCAAGAGACTTTGAAATTATGTCATCAGTTGCAGTAATACTCCATTTTGTAGGGACTAGTTTTCTTTTTTGTCCCAACATTCCAATACTGAAACATTTTTGAATTTTTGAAATTTCAATTCCTGAATTATATAAATTCAAAACAGCATCTTGTGCTTTCAAATCAGTGTCATAGAATATTTTTTCAATTGATTTTACAGGACTAGTGGATGAAAATTTTGCAGATTTTATTTCTCCAATTGGTCCAAAAGGTGCACTCTCGCCATCAAGTGATATTTTTGGAGATGTAACTTTTTCAAAAATTAAATCAGAGTCAGTAGGTTTTGAAGACATTGTAACTTCTTGAAGATTTTCAATGTATCGCCCTTCTGTTTGATTAATTGAGATTTTTTGTATTCCTCTAACTAAACTCAATCTAAAATTTACAATTTCCTCTAAAGATTTTCCTTTCCACTTTTCGGGGCTATCAAGTAAACTAGTATCACCATGAATTGGGGGAACCATCGGGCCAACAAAGACTTTGGGGTAGTTATAGGAACCCACAAAAACTGATGGAGGGCTAGTACCACTAATAGAATCAGATGAGAAAAGATTTCCATATTTTGAGAGACCTTCATGCCATTTTGCCAAAATTGCACGTCGTATGTCTTGAGAATCAGATGACATCATAATTTGTGCCTAAATTATGCCTATTAACTTGCCTGAGCACAATAATTGACGAATTGTAAACGTATAATGTTTAAGGAATAATCTCGATGATAAAATATGACAATTCAGAGAATAGTTTCATTTTTGCCTAGTGCAACAGAATTATTGTATGAGCTTGGTGTTCAAGATATTCTATATGGAGTAACACATGAATGTAAATATCCACCAGACGCAAAATCAAAATTACAAATAATTGATTCAGTCATAAATTCAGATAAATTAACTAGTAAAGAAATTGATACAAAAACTTGTCAGTTGTTAAAAGATGGAAAAGATATTTTTGTATTAAATGAAAAAAATCTTAAAGATGCAAATCCAGATTTAATCATTTCACAAGAAACATGTGAAGTGTGTGCAGCATATACCAATCAAGTAAAAAAAGCAATAGAAATTCTTCAAACAAAACCAATACTACACTCCATAGATCCCCACAACATACATGAAATAATACATTCAGTTACAACATTAGGAGAAATATTAGAAAAACAAGTAAAGGCAAAAGAAATTGTGGATAATCTTAAAAAAAGAATTCAACATATTTCAGAAAACCCAAATAATGAAAAACCAAAAATTGTTGCAATTGAATGGGTTGAACCATTTTTTACAGCTGGTCATTGGATACCAGAAATGATAGAGATTGCAGGAGGAGTTAATTTGATAAGTAAAACAGGAGAGCATTCAAGACGTTTAGATTTTGAAGAGATTAGTAAAGCAGACCCAGATATTATAATTATGATGCCATGTGGTTTTGATACAAAACGAACAATTTCAGAATACAATAACATACTAAAAGAAAACAAAGTATGGAATGAACTAAAAGCTGTAAAAAACAAAAAGGTATTTGCAGTAGATGCAAATTCGTTTTTTAGTAAACCAAGTATCAGAACTATAGAAGGATTAGAGATTCTTGCCAAAATCATCCAGCCTGAAAAATTTAAAGAGCTAAAAGTTACTGACGAGTCATTCTCACTAATCAATTAAGAGAAAAATTAGGCACAAATTTGAGTATAAAACATAGAAGATGATTCTCTAAAAATATTATTTTTTTGAAGCGTTAACTAAAGATACAACATCTCTATCACGTAATTGATAATCCACAGGTAATCTCAAATTATATCTCAAATCTTTTCCATAAAGAAGACCTTTTGTCAAATCTGTATGAATTTCTTTTGCAAGATCATTTATCGTAGCCCCGTCTTTTAATAAAATTAAATCAGGTAAAATTCTGCCCTTTTTATCAGAAAGATTTTTTTCATCAGCAACAGGGTATACAGAATTCATTTTTAATAATTTGAAAACTGCAACGTTAATTGCAAATTGAACACCAGTTCTCATATATTCACCCATTATTCCTTTTTTAATGAAATCTAAAGCATTGATTTGTTTTTCATTTAGTTCATCAGATTTAATTATTTCAAATTGTTCAGAACCAGGAGAATATTTTATGAGTCCCTTTTGTTCAGCACGTCTAAGACTAAATTCACTATCACCACTAACAGGAATAATGATTGAATCATTATATCGCTCTCTCAATCTTGCAAAATTTTTGTCAGCTCCTTCAACATCAATTTTATTTGCTACAATCAAAGTTGGTTTTGATATTTTTCGTAGATGCGATGAAAATTTTTTGCTATCAACCATATCAAAATTATCAAAGTCTTTTTCTTCAAGACCAGTAGCAAAAAGTGTATCTTTGACTTGGTTTTTGTTTACACCAATTCCACGATAAAGATCAGTGATAGCATCTAAAATATCAGAACCGTTTCGAATAAGTTTAGATATTTTTTCACGGTTGCCTTCTAAAATTTTATGATACCACATGATTAATTCCTCCTCAATATCTGCAAAATCAGAAATAGGATCACCTGTTCCAATTTCAGTAATCTTTCCAGTAGAATCAATCCCTCCAGAGGCATCAACAACATGTAGTAAAGCATCAGATTGTGCTGCAATTGATAAAAATTGATTTCCAAGCCCCTTACCTTTCCAGGCATCTTTGATTAGTCCAGGTAAATCAATTAATTCTATAGGAATGTATCTCCACCCATCTACACACTTTGAGTTATTTGGATTGTCTTGAATTTTGAATTCAGGATGAACACACAGACTAATTGCATGTGCAATTCCTGTGACAGGAGCTTTTGTAGTAAAAGGGTATGAGGAAATTTCTTTAGAAGAGAGTGTGGCTGAATTAAAAAAAGTGGTTTTTCCAGTATTGGTTTTTCCTATTAAACCAAGTTTAATCGGCATAAAATTATTGAAATTTTAAAATATTTATCTTTGCCTAGCAATCATGAGAATTTTTATTTTTTATTTTTTCTAATGTTTGGTTCAATTCTTTTAATGCCCAATCAATATCTGAGAAATCTTCAGTAGATAACGAGTCTTTCCATTTATCTAAAACAGTATTTGCGATTTCTGAGCAATTATACAATAAATTCCAATAAGGGTGATGCTCAGCTGTGGCATATGATAGTTCAGTTACATCATTAAGTCCATTTTTAGCCCTTGCCAATGAAGTAATTCTTTCACCAAAAATTTTGATAATATCATTTTCAAGATCTTTTTCAATTTTTAGGGGAGTGTTTTGAAGTTCATGTTTTTTTGCCAAATCAAGTAAATCTTGATAAAAATTTTCAAAATTTGTCATATCAATAATCTCTGATGTTCTGCCAACATACATCTATTGAAAATCACTTTAATTCCCTCTTTTCTTGCTAAATCTTCAGCTTCTAAATTATGAATTCCTTCTTGTAACCAAATTACTTTTGGTTTTTTCTTAATTGCTTCCTGAACAAAGGGTAAAACATCATCAGATGGTCGAAATATATCTACAATATCAATTTGCTCATCTATTTCAGAGATTGAAGAATAACATTTTTTCTCAAGAATTTGTTCGGCAGTAGGATTTATCGGAGTGATATCATATCCATTCTCAGAAAGATATTTGGGAACATAGTGTGCAGCTTTTGATGAATTTTTTGACATTCCAATTACGGCAACTTTTCTTAATGATAAAATATCACGAATTTGATCATCGGTGTAATCATCGCGTTCCATAAAAAACGTACAAAGATGGAGAATATAATTTTTGAAGTTAATTCATCAAAGAAGAATTTTATAGTCAGATTGAAAAACGGAGGAGTGGAGCAAGAACCAAAAGAGATCATAGTATTAGGTGCAATTAAGCATGGGATAAAAAAATTTGATGGAATTCAAAAAATTACTCAGATAAAACCTGAAGAATTGAATTTAATTTTAGAGCAATTAGAAAAAAATGGATTCATCGAGGTAGAAGAGAAAAAAGGATGGTTGGGAATTAAAATAGAAATCTCAGTGACTCACAAAGGTGCCAATGAAGTAGATGAGCAAATTCAAAAATTACAAACTAAATGGAATCAAATGTCATTATTATACAAAACAGGAGACAAAGAAAAAATGAAACAATCTATGGATGAAAACAAGTCATTTTTCCCCACAATGATATTTTTTGGTGTTATGGATATGATGATGTTTTCAATGATGTTTAGTATGATGGGGATGGCAATGACTGACTATGTGCCTGGAGAAAATATACCCGAAGGGGAAGGTGCAGATACGGGTGATACAGGTACAGATGATGGTGGATTTGATTTTGATGTGGGATTCTAACAAAAATCATATACTTGAAATAAGAATATATCAAAATTGACTTTTAATTCATTTAACAATCCAGGATTTGTAAAAGTTTTAAAATTTTTACAAACTCACAATACCGAATATTTATCTGGACAAGACTTGAGTGATGTTTTAAGAATTAGTAGAGTTGCAATTTGGAAACATATCAAGAAAATTCAAGAATTAGGATACACTGTAGAATCAAAACAAAAACTAGGCTACAAATTAACAGAGAATTCAGATTCATTATTCCCATGGGAAATTACATCAGAGCTTAAAACAAAATTCATAGGACAAAAAGTGTATTATTTTGATACAATAAGTTCAACTCAAGATCAGGCATTAAAAATGGCCAATGAATCTGAAAATAACGGTTCAGTCATAATTGCAGAAACACAAACAGGGGGGAAAGGAAGAGATGGTCGAAAATGGATATCACCAAAAGGTGGAATCTCATTCTCAATAATTTTGCATCCAAAATTTGACATATCCATTACAACATTATTTCCAATTGCATCATCATTAGCATTATCTAAAGCAATAGAGAATACATTCAAGATAACTCCAGAATTAAAATGGCCAAATGATTTGACAATTAAAGGAAATAAAATTTCAGGGATTCTAGTTGATGCAGCATTAGAATCCAATAAAATTGAAAGTTTGGTTTTAGGGGTTGGAATAAATTTTAATGTAGATGTCAAGGCAATTAAAAAAATATTAAAAGAAACTCCCAATTTTTATGGAGTCTCATCTCTAAGCGAATACAATAAAAAAATAAAACCAATACAACTTGTTCAAAACTTTTTTGTTGAATTGGAAAAAATTTATGAATTATTAAATAAAAAACAGACAAAAAATATTATTTCAGAATGGACAAAAAGATCATCAACAATAGGAAAAAATGTAGAAGTAAATACATCAGATGGAAAAATAAAGGGAAAAGCAATTAAAATTGATGAAGATGGGGCATTAATTATTTCAAATAAAAATAAAACAGACAAGGTAATTGCAGGCGATATTATACATTTATCAAAATAGAATTATTTCTTTGATTTAGGTTTAGATTTTGATTTAGGTTTAGATTTTGATTTAGGTTTAGATTTTGATTTAGGTTTAGATTTTGATTTAGGTTTAGATTTGGTTTGTTTTTTTCTTGGAGAAGGAATTAAGGAAAATTGTTCCTTCAAAATTTCTTTCAGGTCATGTTGGATTTCAAAAACAGAAGAAAGTAATTCTTCTAATGCATGAGTGTGTTGTTCATATACGCTCAGTAATTCAGATTTTTTATCATTTACCTTTAAGAGGTATTCATTTGTACGTAACAAATTTGCAGATGAGATTAATTCGGGTATTTCAGATATGGGTTCACCTAATTGTTTTAAATCAAATTGAGCTTGTTGTATTTTTTTTCGTAAATCATAGATAATGTCACCTGATCCGATTTCAGCCATTATAAAAATACATAATTTGAATAAATTAAATACTTTCCAACACAACAGGATAATTTAGAGCATTAAATTCAAGTACATGCCCAAATCACGGTACAAAATAGAAATAATGTAATTAAAAAAATACACATATGTGGAAATTTTCAAAAATAGTGTTTTGTTTTGCATCCACAGTTTTGTTAAGTTCATTAATTTTGTCTCAAACAGTTTTTGCTCAAACAGAAGAAAATGCACAAATAATGTTCAATCAAGCCACCGAACATTTCACGAATGGAGAATACAAAGAAGCAATATCAATTTATGACGATATTTTAGAAATTTCTCCAAATAACATTTCAACCCTAAAAATGAAAGGAATTGCTCAGAGTAATCAAAGTGACCACACTAAATCGTTAAAACAATTTTTTAAGATTTTACAGTTTAGACCAAATGATGTTATTTCATTAACAGGTATGGGTGTAGGCTTTGGAAACTTGGGAGAATATCAAGAAGCAGCAAAATATTTTGAAAAAGCTACCAAAGAAAATCCCAATAGCATAGTTATTAAAAATTATAAAGAATTTAATGAAAAGATAATTTCAAAATATCCGCATGATCCAACAGTAAAACCAGATGGACTGGAAAAAAAATACATAACGTCAATCCCTGAATGGGTTAAATCAACAGCAAAATGGTGGACTGATGGAAATGTCAAAGATGAAGAATTTTTTTCAGTGTTACTATACCTATTAGAAAATAAAATTATTCAAATTCCACCAGAACAGTCAGATACAACTTTAGAGGATGAACCATCCAATGAGATTAAAGATAATATCAAATTGTGGGTAAATGAACAGGTAGATGATAGTTATTTTGTTTTAGGAATACATCAAATGATTGAAAATAAAATTATAACATTTGAGATTCAAGAACAAAGTAGATCACAAGTAGAGTTAGATCATGAATCACATTTGTTTGATAGATATCTTAAAAAAATATCAAATGACATTTCTAAAGAAAAAAGATACATAGAATATTCAAATCCAAGTAAAGATGTCATAAAAAAATTCCTTAGAGACTATGTGAAATGGAATTTTGAAGAAGAAGTGAAAAGAGCATCAGAAAAGTTTCCTAAACCAACATTGGAAATAATTGATGATACATACATTGTAAATTACAAAGTGTACATTAATGAGCAGCCAACTGGACTTCCATTAGATCATGTTAGTACTTTGAAAAATTCATTTTCATTTTGGGAAGAGCAGGAGTTAACTAGTAATGATCAAAAAACAAAAATGAAATTTGAAGTTATAAATCAAAAGTATGAAGCAAACGTTTGGGTAACATGGATAGTTCGAGATATTGGTGAAGGGGTTTTAGGACAAGCACATCTAGGAAAAGGTGTGGTAGAAGTTACACTAGGGGATTACAACTGTGATGGTATTTTTCAATTATATGATGTAAAAAGTGTGGAGGCAATTATGACTCATGAACTAGGTCATTCTATTGGATTAAAACACGTTAGTGAAAAAGAAAGTATAATGTATCCGTCACTATCTCCATCGTATGCATATTGTCTACTTAGTTAAATTAAAAATATTACAGATGGTAGATTAGCTTTACCTACACACTACTAACCTTAAGAAATTTAGTAAAATCGTTATTAGATTAATTAACCCATAGTATCAGTGTCTAAAAATTTACAAGAATCTACTCTAAAATGTCCTTCATGTTTAAACAAAAAAATTATCAGTGATGAAAATACGGGTGAATCGTTTTGTGGAAAATGTGGATTGGTGTTAAATGATAAAATTACAAACACAGGAGCAGAATGGCGTTCATTTTCAAATGATGAAGGGAATAAAGCTAGAACAGGTGCAGGAACATCACTTACAATGTATGACATGGGGTTATCAACAGTGATTGGTGCAGTCAACAAAGATTCAACAGGGAAACCGTTGTCTGCAAGTGTAAAGAGTTCTATTAAACGATTAAGAACGTGGGATAGTAGAAGTCAAGCAAATTCTTCTTCAGATAGAAATCTCAGACAAGCACTTAGTGAGATGGATAAATTAAAAGATAAACTAGCATTAACTGATGCTGTAATTGAAAAAGCTGCATATATCTATAGAAAAGCAATGGAGAGAAAGCTAGTTAGAGGTCGCTCAATTCAAGGATTAGTTGCAGCTTGTATTTATGCTGCATGTAGAAATACAGAAACACCTAGAACTTTGAATGATGTTGCAGATGGAATCAACATTAAAAGAAAAGATGTTGCTAAATGTTATAGATTAATTTTCAGAGAATTAGAATTAAAGATGCCAGTAGTTGATCCAGTAAAAGGAGTTTCAAAAATTGCAAGTGGAGCAAGTATAAGTGAAAAAGCTAAGCGTAAAGCAATAAAAATACTCAATATTGCCAAAAAAGTAGGTGCTGTTGCAGGGAAAGACCCTATGGGTATTGCAGCTGCAGCACTTTATCTTTCTTGTATTAGTATGGGAGAATCAAAATCACAAAAAGCTATTTCCATAGCATCGGGTGTTACTGAAGTAACAATTAGGAATAGATGTGCAGGATTAAGAAAAATAATTGAATTATAAAAAAATTATTTTTTAGATCTTTGAAATTCTAATTTATCCCAAGGAAATATTACATATGCGTCATCATTTGTTTTTTTTGCATATAGGAGGTTTGAAGGGTATTTTTTTCCACGTCGCGCATACAAAGTAGCAAAAACAAGTTTTGATGGATTATCGGTTTTTGATAGAACATTATCAAATGTAGTGCCTGTATCAAAAATATCATCAACAAATAATGAATCAGAGGATACATTTTTTTTATCAACAAAAATTCTTTCAATTCCCAAATAATCTGCAACTAAACGTGATGGGATAAATCCACCTCTACTCAAAGTGGTAATACTTGAAAAAGTTCTAGGTAATTTTGAAATTTTTTTACAAAGTTGTTCTACTAGTGATTCAATTTCATTCCAGCTAACATCTTGTTCTGTTGTCATAATTGATTTGATAACTAATAGAATTAAGTTGTTACGATTAGAATGTCTTTGTAGGAGATTTTTTTATAGGTTCTATGATTTTTAGAACTTTGAATGCAATAGAACCAAAATCTATTTCTTTTTCACAAGAGAGTAATAAAACATCATCATTAGATAATGGAAAACTCATCACTATCACCTTACTTCGATAAGACATTGAAAAATGAACTTCTCCAAATTCTTTATCAAATTCATGTCTCATTCTTACACGTAAAGCAAGTTCCATGAACATCATTTCATCTTGTTTTTGAGCTTCAAGGGAAAGTAATCCTTTTTTCATCCCTCCTGCCGTTAAATGACCTCGACTATTGATGAATCTAGCAGAACGCATTTTTGCATTTAATTTAATAATTTTTTGACAGATTTTTTCAAGCTCTTCAACATTGTCCATTTGTCTAATTAAACAATCAATCTATTTATTGCAATCTGTATTATTAGATATCTGTGCAATCAGAATCTCCTAAAGATATTAGTGGATATTACAAGCATTTGTCCCTGTTCTGGACAGATATCATGCATCTAATGGCAAGTAAGCCACAAGCTTTGAACTCTATTGGTCCGATGAGGGCATTTGCATCAAATTCAAAAAAAGTTTCAACAGAATTAATTGAAATTAATGAAGTGTTAATGGGTTTTAATCAATACTATACAGAATACTACAAACAACTTTCAGATACATGGACTGATGCACAAAAGAAAGTAAATCTTAAAGCTCCTGAAGTTCCTCACGATGTTGAACAAATAGAGGCATTCAAGAGAATTTGGATAGATATTTTTGATAATGATTTTACAGAATTATTTGATTCAGAGAAATTTGGAGAAAATTATGGAAAGCTTGTATCAAAAGAATTAGAATTAACTAAACATTGGAATAATATTACAAATGTAATTTTACAATCAGTGAATCTTCCAAGTAAAGAAGAGATTGATGAGGTTTACAAAGAAATTCATACTTTGAAAAAAAGAGTAGGGAAATTAGAATTAGAGTTAAAGAAGAAGGAGATGAAGAAAAATGCAAAATGAGTCAGCAATAGATCCAAAAATTTTTGAGGAAATTTTAAAATTTAGTAAAAATGTAATGGATGCACCAAAATTAGTTTCAGCTCCTGATGAAATTAGTTTAGAGGTAACAAAGCATGATGTAGTTCAAGAAATGGATAAAACACGATTATTACATTATGCCCCACTTACGGATAAACAACACAAAACACCGTTGTTAATTTCATATGCATTAATTAATCGATATCATATTCTTGATATTCATCCTGAAAAAAGTTGGGTGAGAAATTTGCTTCAACAAGGATTTGATGTATACATGTTAGATTGGGGAACACCAACTAGCATGGACAAATATTTGGATTTTGATGATTATGTAAATGGGTATTTGGATACATATGTGGAATACATCAAAAATGAATCATCAGTAGAAAAAATTTCATTACAAGGGTATTGTACAGGTGCAACAATTGCTACGGCATACATCACACTTCATCCTGAAAGTGTAAAAAATTACATTGCAACTGCACCAGTAATTGATGGGTGGCGAGATACCACAGTAATTAGCAATCTTGCAAAACACATGGATGTTGATAAAATGGTGGATGTAATTGGAAATATGCCTCCAGAATTCATGTATTATTGTTTTTCAGTGCTCAAACCATTTGAGCAAGGTATTGAAAAATATGTCAATTTTTTCAAAAATATTGAAAACAAGAAATTTGTAGATAGTTTCCTAAGAGTGGAAAAATGGTTAAGCGATACACCACCAATTCCAGGAGAATTATTCAAACAGTGGATCAAAGATATCTATCAAGATAATTTGTTAATTCAGAATAAAATGTATGTAGGAAATCAGCTAATTGATTTGAAGAAAATCACAATGCCTATTTTTACTCAAGTAGCAGTGGGAGACCACCTAGTATCACCTGAATGCAGCATGCCACTTCATTATGCAGTAGGAAGTGAGGATAAAACATTACGAATGTATCCAACAGGACATGTAGGAATGATAGCTAGTTCATTATCACAAAAGAAAGTATTACCAGAGCTTGGAAAATGGTTATTAGAAAGATCATAAAAAAAGGAAAAAATTAAAAAAAATAGATTTCCACTAGTTGGTTTTTGTAGAGAATACAGAAATCCAAGATTGTAGAATGTTTCTATTTAGTTCAGCAAATGAATTTGCGTTATCGTTAAAGGTTTTGATATTTTGTTGTGCAGCATCAATAGTTGCTAATGTAACTTGATTCTGAATTGATGTAGCCTTTACGATTTCTTCTGTTGTATCTTGAATTACTTTGATTGTAGTTTCTGGAATGTTTGTTGCAATACCTGCTTTCTTTGCATATTCTTTTTGTAATGAAACTGCTGAATCTGCAATATTTGCATATGCTTGTATGAATTCCTGTTGTACGTTAGTAATTGCTTGATGATACTGTGGTACTGATGTTCTAATACCATTGAAGAATTTATCCACGTTTTGCTGATATACAGAAAATATATCTTTTGGATTTGATTGTGTTTGTTCGATTTTACTCAATTTTTCACCCCCCTAGCTTTTGATGATTTTTTTGCTATTGGAAGAATAATTACTTGTACTAAATCACCTTCACTTAATTCAAGGGCCTTGCGTTCTGCCTCAGGAATTGAAATTCTACCATTACTTCCGATAGTGGTTTTGAAAGCACCCCAATTCATAAATGATGGAAGCATTTGTCCTATGCTAAACATTGTATTCATGTTTTGGTTTTGCATAGATGACATATTTTGCATCATATTTGATTGAGCTTGTCTTGTACTATCAGTAACTCCTTTGAGAGCATCTAATGGATTGAATGTTTGACTAGTTTGATTAGTCATCATCAGAGAGCCAAAGTTTTTCATGAATTCTGTTTGAGCATTGCCACTCTTTTGAATCCAATCCTTAAACATCTCTGCAGGATTATATGGGTTATTATTACCACTCATTGGTTGCAATTGGAATTAAAAGGTATTTAAATGAATCTAATTGACATTTAGAAATTCAAGAACAAGAGATGCAAAAGAATTTGGATCTTGAACATATGGAGTATGTCCACAATTATCCATTCTTAGAAATTTACAATCTTTAATCGATGCAACAAATTCATCAGCATGCTGAATTGGAATAACAGGATCATTAGCCCCCCAAATTATCAAAGTAGGGGTAATCATAGACTGTAGTTTTGTGGTAATCACTTTGGCATTTTTTAATCCTAAGAGAGTAGACATGAAAGCAAGTTTTGCATTAGGTAATTTCATTCGTTCAATAAATCCATTAATAATTTTTTCGTCAATGTGTTTTCCAGAACTCTCCATTAATTCAAAAGCATTTTTTGCATTTTGTTCATTTGGATATAATGCAGCCATAATGTATGCATCAAGTGCAGGAGTAGATTTTTTCATAACACCGGATGGAGAAATGAGGATTAATTTTTCAACATTTTGGGAATGTTCGGCAGTGTATTCTACAGCAATTTGTCCTCCTAAAGATGAACCAATTAGAATAGGATTCTGAATATTTGCTGCAGCAAAAAATTTTTCTAAAAATGATGAAAAAAAATCCAAAGTGTAATCTGCAAGAGGTTTATCACTATATCCAAATCCAATAAGATCTGGAATAATTACTCGAAAATGTTTTGCAAAAAGTGGAATCACTTTTTCCCATCTTTCAGCTGAAGCACCTAACCCGTGAATTAGCACTAGTGTTTTTTTAGAATTTCCAGATTCTAAATATCTAATCTTATTTTCATCAATCTGAAGAAATTTTTCTTCCACTAATTTAGCATCAAAATCATCAGTAGATAAGTTTTAGTTAATTGTGCGATCATTAAATCAACAGATTTCCAAATTTTTTTAAAAAAACTACATTACAAGTATGTTTTTTAATCTCAAAAATACAGAAATTGTATGATAAAAAATAAGATCAAAAAAATTCTAGTCCCACTGGATGGATCTCAAAATTCAGTTAGAGGTCTTAAAATGGCAATCACATTAGCAAGACAATGTGGTGCTACAGTTACTGGAGTATATTCAATTCATGTATCACCTCACTCAGAATTCAAAGGAATAGGCTCAGTTAGTAAATCACTCAATAAAGAAGTTGAAAAATTCATGAATGATGCTAAGGTGTTATCAGCCCAAAATGGAATTGTGTTTAATAAAAAAATTATGCACGGGGAAATTGGATATAATATCATTAAACTTGCACAGGGAAAAGGAAAATTCAGTATGATAGTGATTGGTTCACGTGGAAGAAGTACTGCAAAACAATTGTTCTTTGGAAGTGTATCAAACTATGTTGTACATACATCTAAAATTCCAGTAGTTATTGTAAAGTAAATTACATTCCAGATTTTTTGAAATATTTTTGATGATATTCTTCTGCTTTGTAAAATGTTGGTGCTGGAGTTATTTCAGTGACAATAGGTGCGCCACATGTTCCAGATTCATCAAGGGTTTGTTTTGATTTTTCAGCAATATCCTTTTGTTGTTCATCATGATAAAAAATTGCCGAACGGTATTGGTTTCCAACATCTGGGCCTTGACGATTCAAAGTTGTAGGATTATGATTTTTCCAAAAAACGTCAAGTAATTCTTCAAAAGATATTTCATCAGGATTGTATTCTACCTGAACAGCTTCTGCATGTCCAGTATTAGCAGTACATACTTCTTCATATGTAGGATTTGTGAGTTGCCCACCAATATATCCCACCTGAGTAGATTGGACACCATTAGTTTTTCTAAATAAATCCTCAACATGCCAAAAACATCCTGCACCAAATGTTGCTTTCAATTCAATTAGTGTAAATTTGTATCAAATTAAAACTATGTGTTTAAAATTATAATTTTCAAGAATACAGGTATTATGTATGATATATTTTCGTAAAAATGATTTTTTATACATTAAAAAAATTAACTAGTTTTTTATTATAATTATTTTACATCAGTAAATATTTCAACAACTTTTTTTGCTAAATTTTCAATATTAGCAGAAGGCTCTGCAGAAATCAGTAAAAGAACTTGTGTGATAGGGAATGGAAAACTCACTAAAACAGCTTTATCGCGTCTTGCTGCAAGATAATTAATTGGACCCAAACTCTCATCATATTCTGTTCTAATAGTTGCTTTTGAGACAAACTCCAAAAATGACTGTAATCGAGTTTCATCACCTTCATGTGGTGTAATTCCTTGCTTAAAACCACCTGCGACGAGTTTACCACCTTTATCAACAATTCCAGCAAAACGAATTTCAGATTCTGCTAATAATTGATTACATTTTTTGTCATATAATGAATCAGTGGAATCAGTCACGATAAAATGAATTAAAATATCAAAAATAAAAACCTAGTCAATTTCAATATATTCAAAAAAACAAATAACTTTGTAGAATTGAATAAGGAATTGAATTTTTAGATCATGTTAATTAAAAAAAATAGAAAATATCAATCACTCAAGTTAGATTTCAAAGTGCACTTCAATAGAACATAATCAATAATTTTTTCTTCAGATGCCTTTTTCATTTTTTTAATAGATTTGAAAAGTATGTTTTCTACATAACTAGGGTAATTTTTTAAAATTAATTTTTTCAAACTAGTTCTATTTTCTACATAATAATCAGCAAGTGGATCATATACATTTGAGCCTATTAATTTTTCACTTGAAATACTAAATCCATTTAAAGTCAAAATATTTTTCAAATAATCTATGGTATAGTGTTCTGATGACCAAGTGAATTTCAAAAGTCCTAATTTTCTAAATGATGATTCACCAAGAGTTAAAGGAATTGCCAATACAAATAATCCATTTTTCATTAAAATTCTTTTTGATTCATTAATAAAATCAGATAGGGGTTTGAAATGTTGTGCTGATTCTAATGCTAAAACACGGTCAACAGAATCATTAGCAAATGGAAGATTTGTAGAAGTTGAATTGATAAATTCTATATTTTTTTGAGGTCCAGAAAACGATAATTGGTTGAAATTAATATTTACACAATCCAAATGTAAATTAGGAAAAGAATCCCGCCACAACATTGATGGGGCAGAAAGTCCACTTCCAACATCAACAGCATGTTTTGCAGAAGACAGTTCAGCCAATTCCCCAAAAACTGTGCACAAATTATTTTGAGCTGAAATTGGATCTATACATTTTGATGACCAATAACCAAAATTAAGCATAGAGCCTCCAGTGGCTAGTTGCATAACAGGAGAAAGAGTCGTGTAAAGATTCACAATATCTTTCTCATTTCTTCGGAATGTCCAAAGAAGTACATCAAGTGGATTTATCGATACCAAAAATAATTTCAAATTATATTAAAAAATGGACTATTAATTTCTAGGGGATGCAGTAATAGTATATGTATAGAGTAATGGGCACATTATTCAAGTAATATTATGAGTAGTTCAGATTCATCAACAGAAATTATTCTTGCAAAATGGACAGATAGATTTCTTGCATGGTTGATTGATTTTCTCATCGTTTCAGTTATTTCAACATCTATCATATTTGCATCATTTGAAATGATTGAGTTTAGTGAAAATGGATTCTGGGCAGAAAATATGCAGTATATTCCAACCAGTATTTTGTTTTTTGTATATTGGACTATTTTAGAATACAAAACAGGACAAACTATTGGGAAAAAAATTCTCAAACTAAAAACAACCAATATGCAAGGAGGTAAACCAAAACTGAAAGGAATTATGATTAGTAGTTTAGGAAAATCATTTTTCTTACCACTAGATGTGTTATTTGGATGGATGATTACAAATGAAAAAAGACAAAGGGTTTTCAATAAGTTGGGAAGTACGATTATTGTAAAAGTAAAAAATGTTGAGGGTTTTTCAGATATCACATATACAAAAGACTAGATTTTGTCAGATTTTCTTTAATGAATACTTTGAAGAATTAACCAACAGATCTATTAGCAACATTAGATAATTTTTCTTAATGTCAAAGAATCAAGAATGGTGGATTGGACTAGCAAAAGAACTTCAAAAAGATATAGAATTAGAAAATTAGAATAAAACAAATGCATAGCATTCGCTAGTGAGATTAAAAATATAATCATCGTACAAGTCGTGTATAGTTAGAACGAATATTTCAAATCAAAAACAAATGCATAGCATTCGCTAGTGAGATTAAAAATATAATCATCGTACAAGTCGTGTATTGTTAGACAAAGATTTC
>Ga0208879_1000467_pt1 | contig 41884 bp, 39 predicted proteins | sample Knorr_S15_td_Bot_FD_185605 | JGI IMG/M metagenome (GOLD analysis project Ga0208879, IMG submission 185605) | Marine microbial communities from Southern Atlantic Ocean transect - Knorr_S15_td_Bottom_ad_5009_LV_A (SPAdes) (version 2) | ecosystem: Environmental > Aquatic > Marine > Oceanic | place... | reverse complement strand
CAGAAGTTATGAATCAGATGAGGAAAACACACTTTTCCTGTCTGCAAGTTGTGCAAGCAAAATTGCAGCGTAGAATCTGAACTCACAAGCGGTAAGCCGACATTCTTTGATTCTGACTACAACGATTCGGTATAGATGGAGACTGAGGTGACATACAAACTTTACTATTGGCCGCTACAAGGCAGGGGAGAGCAGCTAATCGGGGGACCGTAATCGGGGGACAGTTTACTTAATTCGTTCAGCTGGAAATTCAGAATGAGACTGTACACTTTCGGAATTTGAATTATGTAAACTGTCCCCAGATACGATGAATTCTATTGCTGCGGGAGTTTTGCGGGACACAGTTATGCACTATTTGTGCACAGTCCTGCATTGTGAGCAACGGACGTCTCGGTAAGCTGTTGATTTAGGTAGCCTGAGTTTCAGCTTATCGTTCAAAAAATGCCCGCGTCGGTGCCGTGAAGAATTCAAGATACTTAGGACTTACTGAGGACTTAATTATTGCAGATCAGACCTAAGACTTGAGGTGATTCCATGAAGTCCCCTAAAAATGGCAGCTACGGGTGGACCTGAACCACCGACCCCAGCATTCTGAAGACAGAGCTTGATTGTAAGGTATGCTCGTTAGTGTATGAATGGGGGGTATTTATTTAGAATGAAATGGTTTAAGTGCTTATCATTCAACTAGTTATATGACGAGTCATGCAGGAACCCTCATAGACACCTTACCTACCTCGTGTGTTAACTGGTCGATTTCTCTCGTTAACAGTCTTACAGAAGACCTCTCAAGAACCGATCCAAAAAAACATCAAAAACCCCCGGCACCTCCCAAAAAGGCGCATGACCCACATCCGGTATCAAGTGAACTTTCCCTTCCCACAAATTATTGTAGTTAATGAGTTTCAGGTAAGCATTATTCACAAACGGTTCATCAGCCCCATTAACAATAGCCAGCGGTGTAGGATCATGCTCCACCACTTGCCGCTGGTCAGCGCCGTGCCCGCTTGCTACCGCTTCCATCATGATCCTCCGCGCCCTGCCATCCGTGCGACGCACTGCTTCGCCGAGAAAATCCTCAAAGGTTGCCTCTGCGCCGCAGGTCGCACGGGCATAGATGTCAGCTTCCTTGTCGGTCAAGGTCTCCTGGCCTGTAAAATTCATATGCTCGGAAGGCAAGAAGGCATTGGCTATATCAGCGGGGTCCTTGCTGATGGGCGGGGTGCCGGAAATCATTAGTCCGGCGATCTGATTTGATCGGCTCATCATCTCGATGCCGATATGGCCGCCGAGGGACCAGCCCAGTACGGCGAAGTTCTTGATGTTGAGCAGTTCCATGATCTCGAGGGCGACATCAGCGTAGCCGCTCATGGTGTAGGTTTGTTCGGGGTTGATTGCATTACCGGATTTTCCGTGGCCGGGCAGGTCCATGGCAATGCACTGGTAGGTTGAACCGATATCACCTCGCAGCTGATGCTTGAACACTTCCTTGCAGGAGGAATTGCCGTGGATCAGCAGCAGCGGCATGCTGGTACCGGTGCTTTTTTCCAGGGCTATGGTGCCGTGGCTGGTGTTGAGCATCTGTTCCATTGTTGACCTCTTTTTCCACCGATGGGCGACTGTCTGCATCATAGCAAGGAGTGGGTGAAGGGGCGGGCCAGGATCTCGTGGGATAGCCGGAAACCAGGCGTTTTTACCACCGCAACCAAATGTGTTTAAGTACGCCATCCCCATTCAATCGATGAAGAGTAGGCAGCATGGCTAATTTCGAAATTCCAGGTAATGACGAGGAACTGCGCGCGGCGCTTACCGAGGTGAACCTACCCACCCTGTTGATGGTCATGACGCAATTCAGTGGCGATGACCGCTGGATGACGGAACATTTTCAGCCGGAACCCATTACCACGCCTGAGGGTGAATTGTTTCCGGATGATACTGGGAACTACAGCGATGAGGTTGCGGCAGAGATTCTCGAGGGCGCCTTTGACCTGATCAAGCAGCTGCGTGATGAAGGTGGCGAACTGCCTGGCGCCCCCAGTACCGCGCGAATGCGTCAGATGATGGAGTTTTCAACGGCAGAACCGGTTGAAGACGATTTTTGCAGGATGTTGTTGGAAGAAACCAACTTTGTGGATCGGGACGAAGACTGGCAGGCAGAATTCAGGAAGGTGACCAGCGGTAAACCCGTCGAAGACTTCAACGTTATCGTGGTAGGTGCTGGCATGTCCGGTATCTGCACCGGCATCAAACTGCAAAAGGCCGGCATTCCCTATACGATCCTGGAAAAGAATGAGGCGGTGGGTGGCACCTGGTATGAAAACACCTATCCGGATTGCGGTGTGGATACACCCAATCATTTTTATTCTTACTCGTTCGAACGAAATCCCAACTGGACTGGCTACTTTTCAAAACGCGATGAACTCTACGAGTATTTTGAACGCTGCACAGACCAGTTTGGTATTCGCGATCAGATTCAGCTCAGTACTGAAGTGAAGAAGATGCATTTTGATGCCAGCGAACAGCGCTGGCATGTCACCATCAAGCGCCCCGATGGCAGTGAAGAAGTTCTTAAAGCCAATGCGGTCATCAGTGCGGTAGGGCAATTGAATCGCCCGGTTATCCCTGACTTTGAAGGGCTGGACAGTTTCAAGGGGATGAGTTTTCACTCCGCCCGCTGGCAGCATGATGTGTCACTTGAAGGTAAACGGGTTGCCGTGATCGGCACGGGTTGCAGTGCCGTGCAACTGGTACCCAAAACAGCGGACAAGGCCTCGCACCTGACCGTGTTTCAACGATCACCCCACTGGATATCACCCAACAAGGATTATTACCGTCCGGTCGAAAAAGGTCTGTTGTGGGCACTCAATCACTTACCGCTGTATGCCGAATGGCATCGTGCCCGCATGATCTTTGGGTTTATGGATCGCAACTGGCCTGCTGTGCCGGTAGATCCGAACTGGCCGCATCCCGAGCGCGCCATGAGTGAAGCCAATGATGCCCTGCGGATCGCCTTGACCAGCTATATCAGCGAACAGGTCAGTGAATCGCAGGAACTCATAGAAAAGTGTACGCCGACATTCCCGGTGTTCGGTAAGCGCCTGATCATTGATAACAACTGGTATCAGTCAATGGTCCGGGATGATGTCACTCTGGTCGATGATCAAATTGTGCGCTTTTGTCCTGAGGGTATTGAAACTGCCGATGGCGAGGTCCATGAATTTGATGTCGTTATATTTGCCACCGGCTTCAATTCGAATCGTTTCCTCTGGCCGATGGAAATCGTGGGTAATTCGGGGCTCAGCCTGGATGAGCGTTGGGGCACTTATCCGCGGGCCTATAAAGGCATGCTGGTGCCGGACTATCCCAACCTGTTTTGTCTGTACGGCCCCAATACCAATATTGTCCACGGCGGCAGTATTATTTATAACACCGAGTGTCAGGTGCACTACATTATGCAGTGCCTGGCCTTGATGCTGGAGCGGCAATCCAAAGTGCTGGAGATTCCAGAGGCAGCGAATGACGAGTACAACGAAGAAGTGCAGGTACTCAGCCAGCAGCTCGCCTGGGCTCATCCGGATGTCAAAAGCTGGTACAAGAATTCTGATGGCAAGGTGGTGAACAACTCACCCTTCAGTAACCTGGAGTACTGGTCGCGGACGCATGATGTGGAACCCAATCGTTACCTGACTGAGTAATCTGGTTCGGGGATTGTAAGGCGCTATGGCAATTTCAGTGATTGGCGCTGGTTTCGGTAGAACGGGTACCTTGTCGTTGAAGTCTGCCCTCGAACAGCTGGGCTACGACAAGTGCCATCACATGATCAACGTGATCAACACGCCCGGTGAAGCTGAAAAATGGATGGCAGCGATCGATAACTCAGCCGTTGATTGGGATGACCTGCTTGCCGGGTACCAGGCAACCGTTGACTGGCCCTCGTGTCATTTCTATAAAGAGCTTGCCGACTACTACCCGGATGCAAAGGTCTTGCTGAGTGTCCGGCACCCGGCGGAATGGTATGAAAGTATCGAAGCAACCACGCTGCGTGTTATCCGGCGGCGAATGGAAAGCTCAGACCCCGAAGACAAAAACCTTGGCACCGAACTGGTGGTCAAGGCTGGCTTTCAAGGCGTAATTGATGATCCAGCGCATGGCGTTGACATATTTAACCGGCATACTGAAGAGGTGATTAACGCCATTGAGCCTGAGCGCCTTTTGGTGTTTGATGTTCGGCAAGGGTGGGAACCCCTGTGTGCGTTTCTGGATAAACCGGTACCCGATACGCCATTTCCCAGGATTAATTCTCGAGACGAGTTTGATGACATATTCTTTGGAAGTGGAAGTAAGGGGTCCAACTAGAACGCACTGACTTAGATAGAGCTGCAAACCATTCTGAGTGCGGAAAAATATCTAAGAATTTGAATACTATGAAGGTTTGAGATCCTTCGCTGCGCTCAGGATGACGGGGGAAAGCGATTCGGGATGATGGGGAAAACAGGAAAAAATGCCATGGCGTTTGAATCACTAAAAGACAAGACCGTACTGGTAACGGGTGGCGCACGGGGGATTGGTAAAGGCATCGCAAAAGCCTGCCTGGGTGAAGGTGCCCGGGTCGTTATCACGAACCTTGATGTTGATATTGGTAAAAATGCGCAGGAGGAACTCTCAAGCCTGGGCAGTGTTCGGTCGGTGCAATGTGATGCGACCGACCGTGCGGCGGTGGATAGCCTGATGGATGACATCTGGGCGAACGAGGGTCCGGTCGACGTCGTCTTTTGTAATGCCGGGCGCGGCGCCAATGAGCGCGTACTCGATGCATCTTTGGGCGACGTTCGCGATTTATTTGCCACCAACTTTGAATCGGCGATTCATATCGCACAAAGTTACGTTCCCCGCATGGTGTCCGAAAACAAAACCGGCCATGTCATGTTTACCGGTTCCGAACACTCTGTCGGGCTGCCTGAAGGCAACGAGTCTCTGGGTTTTGCGTTCTACGGTGCAACCAAGCATGCGATGTTGATCATGGCGGAGTGGTTGCGAAATGATCTCATCGGCACGCCGGTATCGGTGAGCCTGTTAATGCCGGGTCCGGTTTTGACAGAAGGCGTGGCGGCAACCTTTAAGTTACTCGACGAAGATCCTGATAACGAGGGCGTTCGTGCCCAGTTCGGCCGGGAAGTCGAGAAGCTGCTACGTGAACGCATTATCACGACAGAAGAATGCGCAAAGTTTGCACTAAACGGTTTGAGGAAGGGATTGTTTTATATTCCGACCCAGGCCTATGTTAAGCAGGATATTGATCGTCGATATGAGGAAATGGCCGATGCGTTTAAAGCGCTTGGGCTATAAAAAAGCGGGCAAGGATTCATCTCTGCTTCCTTGCCCGTTGATTCTGTACGCGCCGATTCTGCGTTCGAATGCGAATACGCGAACCGGTCAGGGTCGATAAATACCTTCACCATCTACCGTGAACTGATCCAGCAGGAATCTTGTCTGCGGCTTTTCGGAGGCAGTCTTGGGAATTTTATCGACAACCTGCAGGTAACTGGGAATGAAATTTCCCTCAAGGTTCTTGCGGCATAATTCGAAGGCGGACTCCGGTGTGAAGTTTGTCGTCACTTCTATGGCCGCGACTACATCCTGCTCGCCCGGTGCACCCGATGCTGCGGGTACCCCGTAAACAAACACATCATCAATGTCGGGATGTTCGGCCAACACCTGTTCAACAAAACCAGGATTGACAAAATCGCCGTTGTGGCGAATGCCGCCGCCTTTTCTGTAGTCGAAATAGAACCAGCCGTCGTCGTCCCGGTGACAGACATCACCGGTATGAACCCAGCCGCCGGCTGTTTTCTTTTCAGAAGCTTCTTCGTTCTCGAAATACTCTACCTTGACCTCACCCTCTAGTGGGCGACCGGTGAGTTCACCCATTTCGCCATGAGGCAGCTCATTGCCTTGTTCGTCAAGGATCTTGAATTCAGAGCCTTCAGGCATTTTTCCAAAACTACCGACAGGGCCCTGACCGTGATTGATGAACATGCCGTAGCCATCAACGGCCGCGTACAGCTCAATGACCTTCAGACTGAATCGTTGTTCAAACTTCTGCCAGATGACGGCAGGCATACCTGCAGATATCACCATGCGTACCGGGTTATCGGCATCGTTGTCTTTAAGCGGCTCACTGTAGATGGCACTGGTCATGCCGCCTAACAGGTTAAAGACGGTGCAGCCATATTTGCGGGTTACATCCCACAATCTTGATTTGGTAAATTTGCGTGAGAACACCACCGGCAGGTCCATGCCAATCGCCGGGAACAGGGTCAGGCTCTGGGCATTGCCGTGGGTCAGGGAAAGCCCTGTATAAGGTCTGTCACCTTGCTCCAGTGACAACACACGTCCGAACATGGTGCCGCTGCCGAGTCGCAGGTTAGAGATGGTGACACCTTTCGGGTCACCAGTCGTTCCTGAGGTATAGATGATTTGCAGGGTCTCGTTGGGATCTTTCAACTGTTTGTCGACAGTGACCTCAGGGCCGCTCAGAACGCCATTTAGCGAATCGCAATCAGTAATGTCAGCAGCGGTTGCCGTGGCACCCGGTTCATCGGTTTCCATCATCATCACCCAGTTCAGGGTGGGTACCTGGTCCCGGATTTCCTCCAGCTGGGCAACGCTGTAGTCCGCACAAATAATGCCCTTGCAGCTGGAGTTGTTCAGGGTATAGGCCAGTTTCGGGCCGCGGGTGCGTGGGTCGATGGGCACAAATGCGCAGCCCAGCAGGGAGGCTGCGGCAATGATTTCGACAAATTCTGGATGATTCATAATTAACAGGGCAAATCGATCGCCCCGTTGAATGCCACGATCAATCATTGCCTGGGCGATCTTCTGGGCATTGACCCAGAGTTGCCCATAGTTTCTGGTTTCATCTTCCCTGATACCGGCGCCTTCAAAGGTCAGAATCTGATGATCGGGTTTGGTTTCTGCCCGACCAAGAAAGAAGTCTGCCAATACAAATTCGTTACGCTCTGCCATCTAGTGTCCTTAAATTTATTGTTCTGATTATTGTCGTTGCAGGATGGTGACACACTGTGCCGCCGCATCCGTGCCAATACTGCCACCGCCATTGTGGGCAAGCCCGATGTTGGCGCCATCAACCTGCCGTTGACCAGCGCGGCCCTGAAGTTGCTCGGTGAGTTCGACAATTTGTGCGATACCGGTGGCACCGATAGGGTGACCCTTGCGCAACAAGCCGCCGGATGTGTTGACGGGAATTCTGCCACCAAGCCGGGTTTCACCGGATTCAACCAGTGGTCCGCCTTCGCCGATACCGCACAGACCGAGATATTCATAGGCCATGACTTCTGCCGGTGCTGAGGCATCATGCAGTTCTATCAGTGACAGGTCCTGGGGGCCGATGCCGGCCTCTTCATAGGCTTCTCTGGCACAGAGCTCACTGACGTTATTCACATCGTCGTCAGGGCTCTGGTCCCAACCGGAATGAAGCACAGCCGATACTACTTTGACCTTGTTTTTCAATCCCAGCTCTTTTGCCTTCTTCTCGCTCACCAGCACAACCGCGGCTGCACCATCGCCAATGGGTGAACACATGGGTCGGGTTAACGGCTCTGCGATCATCGGTTCAGCCAATACCTGCTCAATCGTTAATGCTTCGCGAAACTGGGCGCGATCATTCAGGCTGCCGTGGAAGGAGTTTTTAGCAGAGACTGCCGCAAACTGTTCCGCGGTGGTGCCATAGTGCTTCATGTGGCTGCGTGCGGCCGAGGCATAGATATCCATAAACATGGATCTACTTTTTCCGGCGCCAGAAGCAGCTGACTTTGCGCCGCTGGCTTCCGCGTTTTTCTTCAGATTCGCCATGATTTCCTGAAAGGCCTCAACATCAACGGCGGCGCCGAACGCGGCAAAGGTTTTTGCCTTGTTCTCGTGATAGAGCTTTTCAGTGCCTACTGCGAGCACGATGTCATACAGACCGGCAGTGACCATTGCCGCTGCCTGATGAAATGCGGAAGACGCACTCGCACAGGCATTTTCAACATTCACTACCGGTATCCGCCCAATGCCCACACTGCGCAGAATCACCTGACCACTGATCATTTCCTGGCCGGTAATCAGGCCTCCAGCCGCATTCGCCATCCAGGCCGCCTGCAACTGGCGTTTATCAATCCCGGCATCTTTGAGTGCGGCTTCTATGGCCTCACCACCCAAAGATTTCATGCCGCGATCCAGGTGTTTGCCGAACCGTGTCATGCCGACTCCGGCAACGTAGGCGTTGAGTTTCATGGCGTTGACTCCTTTAGAATGTTAAAGCACCGCAGGTGCTTTCAATCCCAGTGAATTTTTAAGAAATTCCAGTTCCTCTTCCCGTTCAGGTAATGGTGCTTCTCGCGTGAAAAAGCCATCAGCTGTGAGTTCATCAACAACTTCCTGACTTCTTGGGAAGGATTCACCGTAGGTGTTCATGTGGAACAGGTCTTCAAAGGGCAGTCGGGGTCTCTGGCCACCGGCTTCCCAGTGCTCAAGCGGATAGCCGACGGTTTGCAACAACAGCAGCCTGCCGCTATCGGGTACGCCCAGAGCAGTCATGAGTTTTGGACCACCAGGTCCCGCGCCCAGACAACAGGTACCCAGACCCATATCAAAGGCGGCCAATGTTGCCTGCGCGATACCCTGGCCGCAATCCACCTCGCTAATGCCAGGTTGCTTCATCACATCACCCAGGCCACTGAAGATCGGTAGCAGCTTGTTTTTAACCCCATCCATACGCACTTCCTGTGATCCAACACCCAGCGCGCCTACTTCTGCGAGTTTCATCAGGCTGTCAGATTGCCCATCAACAGCATCGGTTTCGAGGAACCAGACAATGACGCAGGGCGCCAGTTTGATTTGCCAGCCGAGAATGATTCCCTGCAGCGCGTCCAACTGCTCGTGGCTCGCCGTATCTTTAAAGATCGCGATGCCCCGCAGGCTTTGAATGTTGCCCCAGTGAGAGGCCATTCGCGCGGCTTCAAACATGACCTGAATTTTTTCAGGTTCTACTGGCTTGTAGGGTTTAATAAATCGGATCGATCGGCGTCTGCCGAGAACTTCTCGTAATTCCATTGTGAATACCTGGTTGTTGAAAGGTAGCGTGATTGTATATGGATTCTTTCGCCGCCGCCAAAGGGGTCCAACTTACCGATATCAGGCGACCTTGCTTGAAGGGCTTCCTGGGATACTATGAAGGCTCCTTGAGCTAATCAATCAACTACAGGAATCAGCCATGCCATTCGTTGATCTTGATATCGAAGTTTCAGACACAGAGAAAGCCGTAAGAGAAACCGCCCATCGATTTGCAGAAGAAGTAATGCGCCCGGCAGGCAGGTTGCTTGATGAGATGCGCCCGGAAGAAGTGATCGCCGGGGATTCTGTCTTCTGGGATGTGCAAAGGCAGCGAAAGGAACTGGGTCTGGATGACCCCAGTGGCGGTGATACCAGTCTGTCACCACTGGAGCAAACGCGTCTCGGTTATATCGTGACCGAGGAAATGGGTTGGGGAGATGCAGGTCTGGCCATCAGTTTTGGCGTCAATGGCTTTCCCCTGAATATGGCGCGAGCATCCGGCAATCAGGCGCTCATTGATATGGTGAAAGACAATCTCACCGGCTGCTGGGGCATTACTGAGCCGAGCCATGGTTCCGATACCCTCGATTTCAACGGTGATGCTAAAGCCGCCGAATATGCCCGCTGGGATTGTATCGCTGTCAAAGACGGTGATGAGTTTGTATTAAATGGTCAGAAATCCGCATGGGTTTCCAACGGCATAGTCGCTGAATCAGCCGCGTTATTTTGTGGCTGCGACATGGGCGACGGTAATGTACAGCGCGCAATATTCGTCGTGCCGCTTAATCTCGATGGTGTCAGCCGCGGTAAGCCGCTCAATAAAATTGGCCAGCGAGCGCTGCCCCAGGGCGAGATCTTCTTCGACAACGTTCGTTTTCCTGCTGAATACATGGCGATACCGCCGCAGATGTATCAACCGGTTGCGCACAACGTCTTGTGCGGCGCCAATGCGGGAATGGGGACAATATTCGCCGGGGTTGCACAATCTGCACTCGATCTGGCGCTGGCCTATACCAAAGAGAGGGTCCAGGGCGGTGTGCCGATTTTTCAACACCAGAGTGTCAAGGATCGGCTGTTCAAGATGTTTCAGAAGGTTGAAGCCGCCAAGGCGCTCAATCGGCGAGTGCTGAGTTACAACGCGGTCAACCAGCCATTGCTGGAATACTGCATCTGCACCAAAGTAACCTCGACCAACGCGGCGTTTGAGGTCGCCAGCGAGGCGTTGGGTTTGTTCGGTGGCAACGGTACCAGCAAAGAGTATCCGATTGAGAAAATATTCAGAGACGCGCGTTCGTCCATGATTGAAGACGGCAGCAATGAACTGTTGGGTTTATTGGCCGCCGCGAGATTTTGAATCGCGTTTTAGTTGCTCCTTTTTCCGTGTTTTATCTATAATCTGGTGGAGAAGTGCCTGGATTTCCTGCAGAAATCAAACATGCCAGTTAAGGAAGCTCTGATAGCGATCCGATGGCTCAATCAGGCGTTCCCTGGAAAGAGTTTCTATGACCCTAAAAGCGAAGTTAGCCCTCTTATATATTTTCTTTTTCATTACGTTTGTTTCAACTTGCTTCTATATATTGCAGAACATGGACGAGGTGATCTCAACCTATCGACAAAGCGTCATCACCCAGGAACAAATCCTCAAAGATTCGTATCAATTAGCCAAACAGGTAATTGATTTGGAAACGGGCCAGCGTGGGTTCGTTATTACGGGCAAAGATGAGTTTCTGGAGCCTTACAACGAGGCCAAAATTGAGCTCAACAAAACTATTTCAAGTCTGAAGGAACATCTTCGCCAGAATCCTGAACACCTGAGTCAGCTTACGCTAATCGAAAGCATGATAAGCGAATGGATAGAAACCGCAGGAATTCCGGAAATTGAAGCAAGGCGTTTAGTCACATCAAGCGCTGAAGATCTGAAATTGATAAATGAAACCGTTTTGCCCGGCTCAGACAAAAAAATCCTGGAAGAGATACGAACTTAAAATCAGAAACTGGCTGACATCTTTCAACGAGACAACAAGACGGAAGAGTCGGCACTAGTAACAGAAATTGGCAAGAATCTTGTCGATGCTGAGGTCGGACAAAGAGGTTTTTTACTCACCGGAGAGAACTCCTTCTTAATACGGTTCGACGATGGGAAAGAGCAGTTCACAGGCAATAGTCAGGCACTCAAGACACGACTGGAGGAGGATGCCCTGGAAATTTTGTCAGCAATGGAAAGTCGTTTTGAGAATTGGCTGATTCAAGCTGCCGAACCTGAAATTAAATTGCGCAAGGAATATGACCAGAAACCGCAATCCATCGCTGATGTGGCTCAGATACTTAGCCGAGGAGATGGGAAAAACCGGATGGATAAAATCCGTATAACGATGTCGAGCTTATCTTCGAGTCTCGAAGCCGACTTCCGAAGTCAGTTGAAGTTGGCCGAAGAAAATGTCGCGTATACCAATCGGATCAGTATTGTGGTTGTGGTGTTAAGTATTTTCGCCATTACTGTAATCGTCCTCGTCACTAGTCGATCACTACTGGTATCCATTAACCGACTGAATAGAAGTACACAGCTAATTGGTTCAGGGGAGCTGGACCACCGCATAGAACTGAACTCAAAAGATGAACTGCAGGAACTGGCCAGTTCTTTTAACAAGATGACACAAAAGCTCCAGGAGACACAGCAACAACTGCTGCTTGCCGCCAAGCTTGCTTCGATTGGTGAAATGGCCGCTGGACTGGATCATGAACTAAATCAGCCGCTTGAAGCGATACACTTACGAACGGATATGACGACTGCTTGATGAAGCGAGATGATGGCATAGATGAAATCAAGGCCGTCCGAAACCTGGACAAAATTATTCAAGAAGTCCATCGAGCATCGAAAATCATTCAGCACCTGAAAACCTTCAGCCGACAAGAGGCAATGGTTTATGAAGAGGCCGACGTTAACTGGATAGTCGCCGAATCGCTCACTTTGTTAAAAGAGACGCTACGAATCCTTTAATGCTGAATCACCTGACCTGGTGATTACTGACCTCATCATGCCCAATGAAGATGGCAGTGGTTTTTTGTTTAAGATACGAGGTGAAACTGGCGCCTTCCCCTGCAAGGTTATCGTCATCTCGGGTGGGGGTCGTATAGCTGCTACCCATCATCTTGATATGACCATTGCCATGGGTGTGGACGCTGCTCTTGAAAAACCATTTTCGCGCGAAAAATTACTTCAAACTATTGACGAAGTCATGGCCAACTAGACGCCAGAAATTGGAACTGGTCCCGGCAAACAGCCGGGTCCATTTTTCCTATAACCAGCGGATCCCTAGCGAGTCAGGATGGTGACAGAAAGCGCGCCTTCACCGGCAGAGGTGCTGCCGCCAGCATTCTGTGCCAGGCCTACCTTGGCGCCTTCGACCTGCCGCGCGCCAGCGCGATCAGTCAGGTGATTGAACACCTCAACAACCTGTCTGATACCGGTTGCGCCGATGGGATGTCCCTGACATTCCAGGCCACCAGATGGGTTAACAGGTAACTTACCGCCCAGCGTTGAATGTCCGGCTTCGGTAAATATTCCACCCTCGCCTTCGCCGCAAAATAGCAGGCTTTCAACATTGGTGATTTCACCCATTGCCGTTGCATCATGAACCTCAGCCAGATCAATATCCTCGGGGCCAACACCTGCCTGTTCATAGGCTTTGCGGGCCAGAATGGTCAGGTTGCTCACGCTTCGGTCGCCACCGACCCTGGCGCTGCCGAGCACGCAGGAGGATATTTCCGCCGAGTGTGGCGCACCATGTTTTTTGGCGAATGCCGGGCTGCAGATAACCGCAGCAGCTGCGCCGTCACCAATGGGAGAACACATCAGTCGGGTCAGCGGAAAGGCCACGTCAGGGGATGCCAGTACTTCTTCGATGGAATAATCCTGCTGGTACTGGGCCAATGGATTCATCGAAGAATGAAAATGATTCTTGGCGGCTACTGCAGCCAGTTGTCTTTGGGTCGTGCCGTATTTGTCCATGTGAAATCTTGCTGCCTGAGCATAGACATCCATGAACACGGTTCGCTGGCCGGATTTTTCTTTTTTGGGTTCGTTCTGGCCGGTTTCAGCCTTTGCCTTGGCTTTCTCTTCAGATTCTTTCATCTTGCGCATGGATTCCTCAAGCACTTCAACATCCATGCATCCGGTAAACGCTGGTTGGACACGAGCCCGGTCCTCGAAATACATCTTTTCCATGCCGACGACCAGTGCGCAGTCAATCTCCCCGAGGGCGACCATCGCCATTGCGCCGTTCAGCGCCGTTGCAGAAGAGGCGCAGGCATTTTCTACGTTAATAATAGGAATGCCGCCAATACCCATGTTGTGCAGCACAACCTGTCCGCGAATGCTCTCCTGCCCCTGCAGGACTCCCTGCGAGGCATTTCCGACATAGGCAGCTTCAATATCTGATTTATCGATCCCGGCATCTTTAAGGGCAAGGTTGACTGCTTCTTCAACCAAAGATTTCAGGTTTCGATGGGTATGCCTGCCAAAGGCGGTCATACCGCCGCCGATCATAGTCGCTTTCATGGTGGTTTCCTGTTTATCGTATTTGTCGATTCTGGTTGCCCATATGAAAGCACAACTGCACCAAAATCACCAAAAGTCATGCTCATGACGTGAAACGCAGTTTTTGAAATTAAATTTCCTCGACCCGTTCGGGATGCCCAGACCATCGCCATGCCATCGTTGGTCGAGACAAGCCCAGCATCATGCCGCCGAGCGTGGATGGATGCAGCCACAAGCCGTCAGCGGGTAGGTCGGTGTTTCTGTCAGCAGGTCGCTCAACAGTGATCCCATCCCCTCGATCGTTGGCGCGTTGCTCGATAGCTAAAATATCGGATGTTTCCGCATAGGCCATATACAGGCACTGGCCTGTCTTGTTAAAGAATCGGCCCATGGTCTTGTCCGGGTCCAGTGGCGTAATGACTTCAAAACGATGTAAACGATCTTTTTGGAACAACGTCAGTATCCCGGAGTAGCCGAAATTGGGAGAATCTATTTGCACAAATTCCTGTGCATCCAATGAAAACACCTGAGCAAATTTGGAAGTCTCCAGCATCGAGTCAGCAGCAAGTAACGTGGCCTCATAAAAAAAATCAATATCCCCAACGGCTGCTCTTTCTTCGTGTTGGCTGATGACGACCCGCAGTCCATTGATGCCAATATCTTCGCCGCGAACAAATAGCTGACCACCTTCCACAATAGTCTCGGCGTTGAGGCTGGCCTGGACCTGGGCAACATCAAGGCATGAGGCACCTGCTGAAAACATATGCGCACCTCTGGACGCAATGGCGTCGGCGATGGCCCCGGCACCATCGGGTTCGAGAATTTCAACAATGCCGGTGCCCAGGCGCAAACTCGTCCTGGCGGCTCCGAGGCAGGCGATCTTGTCTCGACCCGATTCTTCAGCGCCCAGCAGCGACTGCCATTTTTCAGCAACGCTGGCGGCTTCTGACACGGCTATTTGAACTCGATCAATTTCCAGCAACATGTGTTTTTTCCTCGTTGTGTGATCCCGGGGTATTCAGGGATTAGTAAGGGCGCAGGGAGTACAGTTTCGCGCATAGCGATGCCGGTATCTAGCACCCTTGTCAGAGGCTCGCTCGATCTGATCTACATGGAGGAAATCACCCGGGACTCATGTCGGCCAAAAAGACAGATAATGGGGCGGTGTCATGTTTAAAAAAAAACGATTTGTGCAGTTGACAGAAATTGATGTTGGGTGCAATGTAGTGAATTGAATTATATTCAAATTGTTTTTGAGGACAGGCACTTAAGGCTGCTTCAGCCCTGGTGTGATGTCGCAACAGGCTGCTGAAAAGTGGTCGTTCGGGGTTGGTGTTGGAAATATTAGGGGCCATCTACTTTGGCACCTGGTCTCCACCCACAATTAAATGAGGGGAACAAAATAGTGAACAATCATTGGAAAAGTATCGGTTTAGCAGCCTCGGTATTCGTCAGCATGGGCTTTACAGCGCCCATAGTTGTCGCGGAAAGCACGATGGAATTGGAAGAGATAGTCGTTACTGCACGTAAAAAGAAAGAGAACCTGCAGGATGTTGGACTTTCTGTCAGTGCATTGAGCCAGACAGAAATCGAACGAACTTTTGCCAGGGATATCAGGGATTTGGCTAATATGTCGCCGAACCTGATTATTGATGATACTTCACAGGGGCCTGGCGGTAATGCGGCCATCTATATTCGCGGCATTGGTGTAGCGGATGTCGAGAAAAATTTTGACCCCGCGGTCGGCGTAGCGGTTGACGGGCTTTTTATTGGTGCTAACAGTGGCGCGCTTTTACGCAGCATTGACCTGGCGTCGGTAGAAGTCTTGCGCGGTCCCCAGGGTTCGCTGTTTGGCCGTAATACGATTGGCGGCATCATACAAGTGGAGCGGACCAGACCCACTGGCGAGTTAGGTGGCAAAATTCGCGCCGGAATCGGTGATTACGACACTTATTATTTTGATGGGATCCTCAATTTTGCGGTGAGCGATAACCTGGCAGTAAAGCTTAGCGCTGCCAAGAATGACCAGCAAGAAGGTTATTTCAAGAACACCAACAGCGGTTACCAGCGCGGTTCGTATCGGACAGACGGCAAGGACCGGGGTCGGGTCGATTATGAGTCCTACGGTATTAATCTGCTTTTCACTGCTAACGATGATCTGGAATTTGAATACACCTACCAGGACGAAGAAACGGACCAGGATACGCCGCCGCTGTTAAACGTGGGGCAGGAGGATACGCTGTTCTGTTCGGCATTTGATTTGTGCGCACAATCTTTGAGTACGCCCAGTTCGGGAGACAGATTCAAGGTGAATACTCTGGGTTTTCTGCCGACCACAGCATCGCAATCACCTGATGGCATCGTGGTCTCACCGACAGACGATTTGATACCCTTTAACCTGGCGTCTACCTTCGATGCCGAGACCCATCTGTTTGAAACGCGTTGGGACATCAACGACAACCTGCGACTGGATTATATATACGGCAGTTTCGAGACCGAGGAGACTATCGTGTCTAACTGGACGGCCGAAGCGGTCATGATGTTTGGCACAGACCGTCCGGCTGAATACGAGCAGGACAGTCATGAATTGCGGCTCACATGGGATGGCGGTGGTGATCTGAACTTCGTGGTAGGTGCTTACTACTGGGAGTCCGAATACGAAATCCGATTGCGCAGCTGGATCACGTTTGCCGTGCCCGGGATTGTTCTCGATATTCCGCAGACCACGCAGCAATTTACCGAGTCCAAAGCAGTATTCTTTGAAGGGGATTACAGGCTAAACGACGCCTGGACGCTAACCCTCGGCGGGCGCTATACCAAGGACGAAAAAGAATCCCGCCAGTTTGATAACCTCAATACCGGACCGAACCATCCGGAAGAGGACTGGAGCGAGTTTACTCCCAAGGTCGGGGTGCGCTACCAGGTAAACGACGACGCCATGGTCTATGCCACCTTCTCGCAGGGTTACCGCAGCGGTGGCTTCAATGGCCGGGTAGACTCTGATGACGCGGCCCGGCAGCCCTACGATCCGGAAACTGTCGACAACTACGAGTTGGGTTTCAAGTCTGAATGGATGGGTCGCCGGCTGCGGTTCAATGGCGCCATATTCCAGATGGACTACAAGGACAAGCAGGAAGAACTGCAATTGCCATCTGAAGGTGCTACTGGCCAAAAGACGGTGGTTGTCAACGCGGCTGATGCCACGATTCAAGGTATCGAACTGGAGTTCCAGGCCTTTATTTCAGAGGGCCTGAGTCTGCGAGGAAATATCGGCTACCTCGATACAGAATACGATAAATTTAGCTACGTCTCTACTACTGGTCCGGTGGATCTTTCTGGCCTGAACTTTCGTCGCGCACCTGACTTGAATGCGACCCTGGATGCGACCTATGAGTGGGAAGTCGGCGGGGGCACTGCCTGGGTAAGAGGGGCTTATCACTTTCTGGGTGAGCACTTCATCGACGTAAGCAACGCGCCGGAACTTGAAAACGATGACCAGCATCTGGTCGATGTTTCAATTAACTACGCCAGCAATGGCGTCCAGCTAAGTCTCTATGGCCGTAATATCACGGATGAAGATGGCTACGCGCATGGCTTTGACGTGTCTGGCCTGTGGGCATACGCCATTCCGCGTTCGCCTCGTACCTGGGGCCTGGAGGTTATCTATAACTTCGGGGAGTAATGCTCACTACCTCAGGGTTTGATCGGTAGTACTAGAACGCACGGCCTAGAGACACCAGGGCGTGCGTTTTTTTTAAAGCGAGTCCGATGTTTCAATGAGCATCGGGAATGGTATCTATGGCAAATTGCTTACACAAAATGCAGAGTTCTTCCCTTGAGGTGCTTAACCAGGCGACGGCAAGATGAGTGAAAACTCAGGGGCTCATCATGGAAAAACATCCGATCATCAAGGGGTGTACAACAAGTCGCGATTTCGAGAAACATATTCGTCAGGTTGAACAATATCTGGCCTATGAAGATCCTGAAACGATCCTGTACCACCGACTTGAAGAGCAAGTCATGAATAAGGGCGTTATCAGTCTCACAAAAGCTGAGCAGGTTTATTATGCGCTCAACGTCTACCTGGACGTTGGTTTTAATGGGTTGTTGGTCGAACACGTTAATGAGGGCAACCCCGATCTGCATAGTGTCATTGCCAGAAGTCTGAACATGCTGGGATTTGATGATCTGGGTGACGAATACAAAAAACAATGTAACCAGATAGATGCGGGCGTGACCTTCTCGGAAGAACAAGAATGGGCATTCCTGGATCTGTTTTCGGATTCATACACCGATCTCGAGATCGCCGTCGATCAATACGCAAGAGACCAGGAATTGCTGGACAGTGCGGATGGAGAGATCTGAAGTTGCGCCATTGAAGACCCCGGATAGATGTCCTGAATTTGGACTCTGTGCGATGATTGAATACGCCCTGTACGTTTGAGATTGAGTAACGTGGACCTGGAAGAAAAACGACGAGAGTATCGCTACGGTCGACTAGATCGAGGCAGCGTCGCAGACTCACCCTATGATCAGTTTCATCGCTGGATGGATGATGCGGTGGATGCCGAGGTGCAGGATCCGACGGCCATGTGCGTCGCGACCGTAGCAGCCGATGGGAAACCTTCGCAGCGAATTGTTCTGCTCAAGCATTTCGATCAACAGGGATTCATTTTCTATACCAATACCGAAAGCCGCAAAGCAAAGGAAATATCACAAAACCAGAACGTCAGTCTGCATTTTGCCTGGCTGGAGATTGATCGACAGGTCCACATTGAAGGGCGAGTTGAAAAGCTATCGCCAGGGGCAGTGCTGAAATACTTCATGAGTCGGCCGAGAGAAAGCCAGCTCGCAGCGTGGACTTCCCCCCAGAGCAATCGTATTGACAGTCGTTCGATGTTACTCAATGAATTTCAGCGCATGCGTGAAAAATTCGAAAACAAGGAAATACCACTACCCTCATTCTGGGGCGGTTATCGGGTGACACCAGCCCAATGGGAATTCTGGCAGGGTGGTGAACATAGACTTCACGACCGCTTTCAGTACACACCATCGGCAGGCGACAGCTGGGAGATCAATCGCCTCGCACCTTAATAATGACCAGCACCTTAATGAACAGGACCTTGATGAGCGGCACCATAACTAGTGGCACCATAACTAACGGCGCCATAAAAAGGGCCTTGGGCAGACGCATGGTGTAGCCGCTTTGCGTTTTGATGTAGACGATTCTGGCAGATCCTGAGCGATGAATCGTGTCACGATAAACGACGCTCCAGCCGCGCCGCGTTTGTAATGGTTTGACGAGTTCCGGTGGATCAGTCATTGAATTTGCAACAGATAACATGGCTAGCAGCGGCCAAATGTCCCAGTAATCAATGATTGCAAATCCACTCTGTGTGAACTCTTGTTCCAGTTCGTTCCTTGAACGGCAAACTGGCATTGCGTGGTGTCCCGGACGTTCGTGTCCCGGAGGTTCTGTTGGCGGACGCTCGGTTGGCGGATGCGATCTTTTTCGCCACCAACTCTGCAGGTTACCGTCAGTCCACGCGGAGATGATCGCATAGGATTTTGTAACCCGATGGATTTCACCCAATGCCTGTGCTCGATCCTGGGGGTCTGGCAAGGTGTGAAAGAAATGCTGACAGTTGACCAGGTCGACTGCGTTATCGGGCAGGTTGATTGCCAGCGGTTAAATGACGAACCAGCGGGTTGGTTTCGGTGGTCTGGCTGCAACTGACTAACAACAAGACTAATGAAACAATAGTAACCTGCTGGTGAATCAAAGTGAGAGTCTTCTTCCCGACCGAGTCCGAAACGGTCGCCGGAAACTTCGTGAAGGCGAATTTCAATTAAGGAACCTCTGATTTAAAGTCGGTATGCCGCATCACTTTCCCCGCAATAACCGCGTTGAACCTGTACTCATTCTCCGTGCGAGTTCGCCTTGTTCTCACGAAAATATCCAATTAATCAGAGCTTCCCTAACTAAACACAACGGTTCGTTCGCCGTTCAATAGAACCCGGTGTTCGGCGTGATAGCCAACTGCTTTGGACAGAACCATTCTCTCGATATCTCGGCCGACTGCGACCAGTTCACCGGCCGTCTTGCGGTGGTCCACCCGCTCGACGCCCTGTTCGATGATAGGACCTTCATCCAGGTCCGCGGTGACATAGTGCGCTGTTGCGCCAATCAACTTCACGCCCCGATCAAAAGCCTGGTGATAGGGTTTGGCCCCCTTGAATCCAGGAAGAAACGAATGATGAATATTAATTATCCTGCCCTCCATTGCAGCACAGATGCCGGATCCGAGTATTTGCATGTACCTTGCCAGGACCACAAAATCGATTCGTCGATCTTTTATTTCTGCCAGCAGTTTTGCTTCGGCTTCGGCTTTTGTTTCCTGGTTAACCGTTAGATGCAGAAAATCGATGTCCTCTGCCGCAGCTGTCGAATAGGCGTCCCGATGGTTTGAGCAAATTAATTCAATGTTGATGGGAAGCTCGCCTTTTCTGGTTCGATAGAGCAGATCGGTCAGGCAATGATCCTGTTTTGAGACCATGATCAGGACCCGGGGCTTGTCGCTGCAACGCCAGATCTGCCACGCCATTTCGTTTTCTTTTGCCACGGGTTCGAAAGATCGATTCAACCGGTCAAGGTCAACACTTCCTTCAAAGTGAACTCTCATGAAGAAAGTATTGCTTACCTCATCCCGGAATTGATCGCTGCCCAGAATATTGCAATCGTTGCAAACCAACCAGCCGGAAACCGATAGCACGAGACCCGGTTTATCCGGGCAGGATAGAGTGACGACGAAGTCCATGTGGCTTCCTGTGAACGTACTTAATGAATTTAAGGAATGTCTGGGTCGGATCAGAGGTTCCCTGAGCGTGCGGATTATACTGTTATATAAGTGTTGATCGAATCAATTCGTCAAGATCCCGAAATTGTCCAGGAAATTTTTTTGTGGTTAGCCAGGGAACCTCTTAATCAGACGTTCCCTGGTCAACTTCATAGTCAGATGTTCCCTGGCACAGTCAATTTGGAAAAGAAATATTAATGTCGGTTTCAAACGAAGAAAAACCAGCCCCCCAGATAGACTGGTTCGTGTTCCTGGGTGGCTGCGGCGTGTTGCTGACATGCATCGCGCCGATAGTGCTGGCACCGGAGTGGAGTACTGCGGCAATAGGTAGTTTATTTGGCTTTCTGACGCAAAGTCATGGGATTGTCTACGTTTGTACAGCCATTGCTACACTCACGTTTCTGCTTTATATCGCGATAAGTGAGCATGGCAATGTGGTGCTGGGGGGCACGGGATCGCCCGCTTATTCGACCTTTAGCTGGGCTTCGATGGTGTTCTGTGCCGATATTGGTGCTGCACTGATTTATTGGGGAGCAGCGGAATGGGTGTTTTATTACACATCACCGCCCTTTAATGTCGAATCACGTTCTGAGCAGGCCATTCTCTTGGCATCCAGCTACCCTATTTTTCACTGGGGACCTGTGGGCTGGACATTTTATTCCCTGCCGACGATCGCCCTCGGATGTTCGTATCATGTTTACAAGGTGCCATCACTATGCCTGAGTGCAGCCTGCCATGCGGTCCTCGGGGCCCAAACAGAGCGATTGCCGGGAAGGACCATAGACCTGCTATTTATTATTGGCCTTCTGGGTACAGCCGCCACCGGTCTTGGCCTGGGTACTTCTGTTGTCGCAGCCACAGTGACTTCGCTGACGGGATTCGAAGACGGTTTGCCCATGCAGATTGCCATCATTTCGACTGCAACGATGATGATTGCCTATAGCGTGTATCAGGGCCTGGACAAGGGTATCAAGAGATTGAGTAATATCAATTCGACCCTGGCATTGCTGTTCATTGCTTTTGTGCTGATAGCAGGACCAACCAGATTCATCCTTGAAATGGGCGTCGCTTCACTCGGACAATATTACAGAACTTCGTTCGGATGCTGACCTGGACTGACCCGCTCGGATGGTCCAGCTTCGTTGAAGACTGGACAGTTTTTTACTTGGCCTGGTGGATAGCTCTTGGTCCATTTGTGGGTATGTTCGTGTGCAAGATTTCTGAAGGCCGAACCATCCGACAGGTGGTCTTTGGCATGCTGGGTTGGGGCAGCCTGGGTTGTGCACTATTTTTTATGGTGCTCGGCAACTACGCATTGCACCTCGAACTTGAAGGCCTGTATCCGGTTGTGGACCAAGTCATGGAACTGGGACCAGCAACAACCTTTGCAGGCATGATCCAGCTTCTGCCGTTTGGGTCCTTCTGGTTGTTTTATATCTCTGTGGTTGGTTTGATATTTATGGCAACCACCTATGATTCCGCCTCCTATACGCTGGCCGCAGGATCTACCCGGGCGCTGCCGGAAGGTGAACATCCGCAGCGATGGCATCGGGTTTTCTGGGCCTGTATTCTGGGAGTACTGCCAGTTTGTTTGTTATTTGTTGGTGGATTGAAAGGATTGCAAACGGCATCGATTGTTGCATCAATTCCCTTGTTGCTGGTCTATTTGCTGTTGGGTGTGTCAACAATGCGAATGCTCAAAGACCTGAAAAAGTGAGAGGAGAATGAATGACTTTCTCAAACATCAAATTGAGGCGTACGACGCCAGCCTGCGCTCAACTCCTCAGTTTAACGCCGACAACTTCGATAAGAACTGCAACGGGTTAAAGCCTGTTCGCGTTGATACCTTTGAAAATTTCGTATTCGTTTGTCTCGATAACGATGCGATGGATCTTAAGGATTATCTTGGTGGGCTGACAAAACAGTTTTCATCTCTTGGGCTCAACGATCTGCATTTCGAGAGAAGGGTTGAATATCTTCTGGACTGCAACTGGAAAGTGTTTGTCGATAATTATCTGGATGGCGGCTACCACGTGCCTGTGCTCTACCAGGGTTTGAACGGTCTGATCGATTACAAAGACTATAAAGTGGAACTTGAAGACCGCTACTGCCTGCAGTCTTGCCCGATGGCGGAAGACGAAACTGTAGACAACGTGCGAAAAGGATCAGATGCCTTGTACTACTGGCTGTATCCCAACGTGATGTTTGATTTTTATGATGGGATTCTGGATACGAACCTGACTATTCCGGTTTCGGAGAACAAATGTAAGGTTATTTTTGACTACTATTTTGTTCGTACGCCGGAACAAAATGAAGACTTCAAGAATCGTAGCATCGAGATGGCGCATCAGGTTCAGATTGAAGATGAGTCGATCTGTCAGTCAGTTCAGCGCGGTCTCTCTTCTCGTGCTTACGACGTGGGCCGACTTTCACCCGAGAAAGAGGGCGGGGAACAGCTATTTCATCGTTTGCTACACCGCGATTTCAAAAACGCTTTGCCTGGGTAGTGGTTCAGTGTACTAATGACTGGTCCAGGTTGAACTTTACGCCCTGGGCCAAGGGACAATTCGGGTCGGTGGTAGTAATTCTAACCCTGATTATTTTTTTGTTGGAATGACTGGTTAAGGATGGATATGCCGTTGAGGATAAGCCCTTTTTTTGAATTCTTGAATCGACGAGACGAGCGTGGCTTTGCATCCTTTATGGCGCATGCTGAACTGGATGAGAACTATATCGACTGGAATGGGTGTGTGCTGCCCTATGAGTTCGGCAATGCGGAAGCGGAACAAGAGTACCAGTCGATTCGGCATGAATGTGCCCTGTTCGACGTGTCGCCTATGCGGAAGATCAGGATCAAAGGGGCAGATGCCGGACGCTTTCTGGATCATCTACTGACTCGACCTGTAAGTGAAGCCAAATCCCTTCAAGGTATTTACGTGGTCTTCTGCAATCCAGATGGCACCCTGAAGGATGACGCTATCGTTTTCAAATTCTCGGATGATGACTATCTACTGCTTCCTTCGGATATTGATCACAGTGCTTACTTCCTGGAACTGGCGGCGCAGATAGGTTGCGATTCGCTGGAAGTCGTTGAGTGTACGCAAACCCTTGCCGGTCTCGCGTTGCAGGGCCCTTTGGCGGCAGCGGTTGCATCTGAACTTGGCTTTAAGGGAGTGGAACAGTTGGCGCCTTATGAACTCCGGCACTTTCCCTTCCTAACCGGTGAAATCCTGATAGCGAGGATGGGGTTCACTGCAGACCTGGGTTATGAGTTCTGGATGGACCCAAAGCATTGTGCTGGCTTCATGGAGGCATTAGAAAAGGTAAGAACACAATTGCAACTGAAGATTCCCGGTTATGGGCTTAGCGCACTTGAAGCCTGCAGAATAGAAGGGGGCTTTATCGTAGCTGGCTGGGATTTTTCGACGGAGCTTGACCCGGTACCCGGCTTCGAACGTAACCCCTTCGAGGTTGGGCTCGGTTGGGCAGTCGACCTCAACTCTGCAGATTTTGTCGGCAAAGCTGCGCTTAGCGAGTTGAAATCAGGATCTCGCTATGTCATTCGACGGCTTGCAGCTGAAACTAACGAACCGCTCGCCGGTCTGGATATCTTCGCCACGGTTGAGGGGAATGATGTCGTTATTGGTTCAGTGAATTGTTCCAGTTGGTCATGGGGATTGCAGAAGACCATTGGCAACGCATCAATCGAGAAAACTAATGCCTCGGTTCAGGCAGGCTGGGTTGATGTAGCGGGTGAGCGAGTTGAGGTGGCGCTGACGCGCGGTCCTTTTGTTAATTTTAAAAGGCGTGACCAGATCCCTGCAGATATGGACCTCAACAGGCGATAGACAAACCCAGTCTTTCTTTTAGCCCACCATTGTTGATGGGCTAAAACACATTTCGCTCAAGCAGGTGCAGGACGCACTGGATCACTGCCATCCCAATCTCTTGCGGCATTTTCGACTATCAAGGCAATGTCATTGAAAGCCGGGGTGTTTTGCCACAATTCAGTATAGTGACCGACCGTATCAAGCGTATCGAAATAGGTTAGCTCGCTGCCACCGAGGTTACATTCAAAGGCGACGTCAAAGCCAAGGGCCAGGTACCGGGCTTTGGCTGATTCATAGTTTTTCGGCATGATGCCAACATGGTGCAAACCGGTGCGACCGGCATCCAGCGCTTCCTTATAGATAGAGGGTACATCGTTGTTCTGGTAAATAAGTTCAATTTGAACATCACCGCTATTGCCGAGTGCAATGTCGACATCCACGTTGGAGGGTTGACCTCGATAGAGTTGATCGTCCAATGGGCAATGTTCGAACATGAAGAAAGGACCAGCATTGAGGACTTCCACCCAATATTTAATGGCCTTGTCCAGATCACGCACGACATAGCCGAGTTGTCGAATCGTATTGAGTGGCTGCATGATGATTCCTCTTCGCCGTGCCAGATTGTTGGCTATGATTTTGAGATAAGAGATTATAGAGATAAGCGGTGGCAAAGAGACGAATAAGTTTCTGTTTTCCACTTAACAATGCGCTGAATCAATTTCGTGATTTCTGACTCGCTGATAGAATGAAGGCTATTTCCATTCAGCCATGATGCGCTCAAATAGTTGTTGATGCCGGCATGCCTTCAAGAGCATTTGGCATCCTGCCAAAAAGAACCTTTTTCGCACTGGTGCGGCTCTTTTCGTGCATGATTGAGGCAATATTAGGCAGGACTAAGCGAAGAGGTTTTGATGAGTATAAGTTTGCGAGGTTCAGTGGCCATTGTGGGATTGGGAGAAACCGCAGTGGGATCACTACCGGATAATGGTTCTACAGAGATATGTGCGGAGGCAGCCAGGCTGGCGCTGCTGGATGCGGGTCTTGGCAAGCATCAGGTAGATGGCCTTATCACCTGTAACCCCTGGGTAGAACCCCATTTGTATCATGCGGAAATGTTCTCCGAATATATGCAGATCTTCCCCAGGTTTTGTATGACCCTGAATGCCGGAGGTGCGACCAGTCTGACTGCCGTGCTGCGCGCTGCGTCAGCCATCATGACCGGCGTGTGCGAAACGGTTTTGATTACGCACGGCGACAACCCGAGAACGGGCATGTCGGGGAGGGAAACCGGCCAGAAAATGACCACCACCATGAACCCGCAGTTTGAATTGCCCTATGGCATTGGCCTGACTAACGGTTACGCAATGGCGGCGCGGGCACACTCTCACAAATATGGTACGACCGAAGAGCAGCGTGCCCAGGTCGCTGTGTCGGCGCGTAGACACGCGTGTTTAAACCCGGCAGCCGAGATGAGTGAGCCATTGACCATATCAGACGTATTGAACTCGCCACTGGTCGCAGATCCCCTGCATGCACTGGATTGTTCATTGTGGTCCGATGGCGGCGCCGCTATTGTCGTCGTCGCAGCAGAACGAGCCAAAGATTTCCCGAACAAACCCGTTTACATGCTGGGTTGTGGCGAAGGACACTGGCATGAACACCTGTTCCAGTCGCGATCACTGACCAGCACTGCCGCCTCTGAATCCGGGCCTCGTGCTTTTGACATGGCAGGCCTAAAACCTGAAGACATGGATTTTGCCGAGATTTACGATTGTTTTACCAATGTCGCCATCGTCGAACTCGAGGACCTGGGATTTTGTGCCAAAGGCGAGGGCGGCGCATTCGTTGAAAACGGCAATATCGAACTGGGTGGGTCCTTGCCCATTAATACCCATGGCGGCCTGTTGGCTCATTCACATACGGGTCATCCCGGCTCAATGTTTGCCATTACAGAAGGCATCACACAATTACGCGGTGACGGTGAGGCGCGCCAGGTGGCTGATGCAGAAGTAGGATTGGTTCACGGCCAGGGCGGCGTACTGTCGAGTCATGCAACACTCATCCTGGGAACGGAGGCGGCATTATGAGCGGCGATGTGGTAGCCAACAAACCTGTTCCAAAACCTACGCCAGAAACGCAGCCATTCTGGGATGGCTGTGCGGCCGGTGAATTGCGGTTGCAACATTGTGAGGATTGCCAGCATGTGCAATACCCACCACGCAGACTCTGTTCCGGTTGCTTTAGCACCAAGGTTACCTGGCGTGCTGCCAGTGGGCGGGGCACGATTCTTTCCTGGAGTACAGTCGTTGCACCAGGCGCGCCGGGGTTTGAAGCGGAAGTCCCTTTTCTATCGGTGATCATTGAGCTTGCCGAAGGCCCCACCATGTTGTCCGTACTAAGGAATTGTGAAGCTGATCAGGTGGAATTTGATATGCCCGTGCAGGTTATATTTGAGCAGCGTTCTGAATCGATCTTCGTTCCTTATTTCAAGCCGTCGGACATTAATGAATAACCTGTTGTAGCGGGGCACCACGAATGTGGCAGGTCGAAACAGATTGACATGACCACCATGAGGAGAAAAATATGATAACGGGAATGCCAAGAATCGCGATCGCGGCGGGCGATTTCGACGCGATGATTACAACCTTCAGGGATATTTTTGGTTTTCCCGTCCTGGATGTGTCCAGTACCACCGTCGACAGTATGGGTGCTAGGCTTGCCATGTGCGTGCCGCCTGGTGGCAGCAACATTGAACTGATGTGCCCGGCGAATCCGGAGGCGCCATTAAGCCAGAGCCTGCAACGTTTCTTGGACAGGCGCGGGCAGGGGCTCTTTGCTTTGATGCTGGAGGCGGCGGTACCGGATGATGAGGCACAAATCCTGATAGATAAAGGCCTGAATGTATTACCGGTCATGCAGGGTGCGGCCGGTAGAGACGTTCACCCGAAGTCTACACATGGGGTGTTGATTCGCGTCTATCCGATAAAGTCTTTTGATGAGCAATTGGTAGAAACCGAACAATCACTGAACCTTTCCGGGGTTGTCAGGGTGATGATTGCTGTCGATGATATTGATCGGGCGGTCAGCGTTTATGGTGAAGGTTTGGGATTGCCAGCTGACCCGGTTGTTAGCGATGAGAACCAGGGTGTCATCACAGCATTATGTTATCCGCCAACTGGTGGGGTCATACAATTGATCGCGGCTAACGACTCATCAAAACCGTTAGCGAAATCCGTGTCAGCTCACGTGGAGGATAAGGGCGAGGGAATGTATGCCCTGGTGTTGCAAGCCCCTGACATAGATAAAGCCGTCGCCGGATTGAAATCTCGCGGTCTCAATATTCAGGCAGGTGCTGATGGTGTCATGGAGGCTGAAGTACATGGTGCCCGAATTCGCATTGAGCCTGCAGGCTGATATCTTTGACCTGACTCGGTACTTGTTCTTAACAGCCCATCCATCAAGGGGCGGGTCGATCAGCGTCGGTCTTGCTGAATTCACAATTTCAATAACTTAATCTTAACGGGAGAGCCAATCATGGAACTGCAAGGCAAGAGAATTATCGTAACCGGCGGGGCACGTGGAATGGGTGCGGCGACAGTCAGGGCCTATGTCAAAGCAGGTGCCGATGTCATCGTCATGGACATTTCCGATGACCTGGGAGCTGAATTGGCTGCACAGGCAACTGCCTCTGGTCCGGGTAGCGCCGCGTATCTGCACGTTGATGTCTCGGACAGGCAGAGTGTTGACACGGCATTTGCCGAGGCAGTGAAGCGCCTGGGAGGACTCGATGTGCTGGCGCATCCGGCCGCGATTCAGCGTTCTAGTAGCGCCAGTAAAGTCACCGACGAGGACTGGGATCTCATGTTTGCGGTCAACGTACGCGGCACCATGCTGACCAACCAGGCGGCACATCGGTACATGAAGGAGTCAGGCGGCGGTTCCATCATCAATTTCGGTTCGATCTCCGGGCTGCGGCCAGAAGTGTCAGCAGCCGCCTACTCTGCTTCGAAGGGTGCAGTGCACTCCTGGACTCGCACTGCAGCCGGGACCTGGGGTAGAGACAAGGTACGCGTCAACGCCATCCTGCCAGCAATTGCCACCCCCATGTTTGAAGAGGCGTTAGCCAGGCTTAACGATAAGCAGAAGAACGAAAATCAGTGGCTGAACTTCAGTAGCATCGCGCTCGGGCAACAGTACGGTGACCCGGACGAGGATCTTGCGCCGGTCATGGTGTTCTTCGCATCAGAGGCATCAAAGTTCATCACCGGTCAACTCATTCCGGTGGATGGCGGCCAGACCAGCGGACTCTAAAGTGCGATCAGGAAATGGCTATTCGGGGGACAGTGTACTTAATTCGACTAATCGGCGGCAGTTGCTCGGCAAAGATTTGAAATGGGTACACTGTCCCCGGATATCACCCGGATATAGATGGCTAACTTTTACCGCATTGTAGTGTCTTTGATGATGTTATCGATTTATTCGGTTACGTCTGCTTCAGACTGTGTGATTTTGCTTCACGGGCTTGCACGCACGAGTGCATCGATGGAAAAACTTGCGTCGGCATTGACCAGTGAAGGTTTTCAGGTTGCCAACACGGCATATCCTTCAAGAGACCACACCATTGAGCAGCTCTCGAAAGTTGCTATTGAATCCGGATTGTCGGCATGTGCGCCAGGTGCGACGGTGCATTTCGTCACCCATTCTCTTGGTGGGATTCTTGTTCGATACTATATGGAGAACTACACAGAGAACAACGATCTGGAGGGGTTGGGCCGAGTCGTGATGTTGGCACCGCCGAATCAGGGCAGTGGAGTGGTTGACGTATTGCGCGATTTGTCCGTATTTGAATTTGTAAATGGCCTGGCGGGTCTACAGCTTGGAACGGATCCAGACAGTATTCCATCCAGATTGGGGGCGGTTGAATTCGAACTTGGGGTTATAGCGGGCTCGAGGTCGTTGAATCCGATTCTGTCTCAATTCCTGCCGAACCCGGATGACGGTAAGGTGTCAGTCGAAAGTACCAGAGTTGAGGGAATGGCTGACTTTATTACTGTGTCGCATTCGCATCCCTTTATCATGCAGGCTTCCGATGTTATTCAACAGACGATTCACTTTATTAGAAATGGAAAGTTCAGTCATGAGCCTCGCTGAAGCAAGATTAACGCGATGCATGATTTGCCGCAATATGATGAGTTTCCAGAGGTGTGGTAACTTCTTTGGATCTATAATTTGCGAAAGTCAGTTTTCACAGATACGGAGCTGACATGGCCAGAATCATACCCATTGATGTTTCAAATCATTCCCTGGATATATTTCGAGACCTGTCAGGTCTATGGATGATCGAAAAAACTGGTACCCAATCTTCTTGCCAAGGCTGCGGACCGCATCGTTAGCTACCCCAGCCTAACCATAAAACATATCGAACAAGCCGCCCAGGAATCTGGCAGGACGATTGGTGATTGATTCCTGCCGGTCAGCCATGCTGCCAATTCCTCTAATGATTTTGGTGCCGATCCATCGAATGGGTTCGGGTTCCCAACGACGGGCCGTGTCATCGACCCATGCCAATTCGGTGACTGAGGACTGATTTTCGAGTACAAGATCACCCAGTATTCTGGCTGCCAGATTCGAAGCCGCGACCCCTTCGCCGGTATAGCCGCCGGCTGAGCCCAACCCGGTTTTCTGATCGAAAGTTACAGACGGTCGCCAGTGCCTGGGGACCCCCATCAAGCCGCCCCATCGATTGGTGACCTTGTAACCTTCAAGCATGGGAAACAACTCCCTTAAGGTGCGCTCCACGGCATCAAGTTGCGGGTCATCCGTTGGAATAACAGACAAGATCTTTGAACCAAACAAATAGTCACCCCTGCCACCAAATGCAAAGCGATTGTTCAGAGTCCGCTGACCATAGATAGTCATACGACGTCGGTCACCGAATGTCTCTCGTTGTTTCAGTCCAATTTCTTCCCACAGGGTATCTGGTAATGGTTCAGTTGCCACCATCATCGAATATAGTGGCAGGAGTTTTCGCGCCTCGCCTTTGATGGTATCCGTGTAGCCCTCGGTGGCACGTAGGATGACGGGTGCGTTAACGTTGCCGTGCGCCGTGACGAGCTTACCTTGTTGAAAACGGGTCACCGGTGTTTGTTCATAAATGCTCACACCCTTACGGCGCAGGACATCTCCAAGGCCTCGGACCAGTCTGGCAGGGTGAATTGAGGCGCAATGTGGCGTATAGATGGCGCCGTAGTTCGGTGTCATGTTGAGCCGTTGCTGTGATTCAGCTTCGTCCAGCCAGATGAAATCATCTTCAGAAAATCCTGCCTTGCGATAGACGGCTAGATTCGCCTGCATCTGGTCAACATCAAAATGCCGGGTAGCAACCGTCAGGGTGCCGCCTTTAGCGAAGTGGCAGTCAATATTTTCTGCCTGGCAAACCCTGCCGATCTCGTCCACGGTATCTTCCATCGCCCGGGCAATCGCCATACCTGCAGAAACCTGATCAGGCTGGCGAATCATCTCTTCAATGCCCATGGCCCAGCCCATACACCAGCCACCATTGCGACCACTGGCGCCAAAGCCAACTGTATTGGCTTCAAACACCGCTATATCCAGATTCGGGCTAGCTTGCTTCAAATAGTACGCCGTCCACAAGCCAGTAAAGCCAGCGCCTATAATGGCAACGTCAACTTGATTTGGCAGTTGATCCGGGGCCTCTGGTTTCTTGAGTTCATCCAGCGACGCGAACCAGTAACTGCCGTTGTCATAGGTTTCGGATGCCATCATGCTTTTCCTCTTCAGTATGGGTGTCATTTTGTGGGCCAGTAGACGTAACTTCAAGAGAGGGACTGGCATAAGAAAGAAGCGCCTGTAAGAAGGCTTACTCGTGAGTATCGGTGACAATCGAATATTGCGGTAACATCTACCTAAAGAGAAGAAAGCACAATGGCACTCAAAGAACGGTTGGAAGGATTGGACTTCCGAGCAAGAGCAATGTTTGGCATCGGAATCGTAGCCCTCGTCGTTTTGATTCCCTTCGCTCTTAACAATTTGCTCAATGAACGCTGGATCCTCGGAATTAGCTCGGTCGCGATTGTCGTCGTGTTGTTGACAAATTCGTTGATGATCGTACAGGGTCGGTATTCTCCGTTAGTGACCTTAATGGATTCTCGTCCCGATCATCCTCATCTTTCTATCGATATCCATGTGGACACAACAGATCATCGGTTTTTTATGGGCATACCCGGCTCTACTGGCGTTTTATATTATCCTGCTGGAAAAGCAGGCCTGGGCAGCAAATGCCATGCTGGCTGCAGTGGTGCTACCGGATCGAACCGTAACGGCAAGCCTGGGTGTTGCTACCCTAAGAGAAGATGATTCAAAGGCCAGCTGGATGGAAAGAGCCGATCGCCATATGTATCAAGGTAAAGACAGTGGCAGGAATTGCGTCATCGGCGAGGAGATCTGATACTAATCCGCCAGCTGCACAGGAGGACGTGCCGCGGGTACCACGTCGATTTCATGGTCCTCAAGCGGGGGGCGTGTATTGCGTCTTGCAAGCGCTGCTTCTATATAAGGTGCCAACTCTTCCGCCTTGCGCGCTTCGCGTTCATCGCGACCTTCGGCAAAATCGTCCAGTACGTGTGCATTGAACTGTTCCAGGCTCTCGCAAATGTGTTCGTGACTATTGTTTCCGCCCTGTTGAAGAAAGATCACCTGGTCGACTCCGACTTCAGCGAAACTCTGCATGTGCTCACGAAAGTCATCTGGCGTACCTATCCCGGTCGAGCGAGACATGCTGCGGTTCGGTTGCACGGCGTCGCCACTAGCAGCCCTGTCGCTAAGTTTTGCTCCGGCAGCGCGGGCCGCTTTGCGAGCCTGGAAGTTTTCCCACAACTTGCTGCGTCCGGGCAATACATCTTCTGTGACCAGTGCGCCCACGGCGTACTCAAAAAATCGGAACCCGTCTTCACCCCGCCGAACCGCTTCTTCCCGGTCTTCGTGCAGTGAGAAAGACGATACCATCGCGATGTTGGCATTTACCGAGTGGCCAATTGGCACACAGGCCTCTGAGCGAATGATGTCGTAATAAATCGAGGACCAGCTTTTGGCTTCTTCAGGGTCAATAAAGCTGAACGCCAGCACGCCAAGACCATTTTGTGCGGCTACCTTGATAGTGTCACGGTTGGTACATGCCATCCACATCGGCGGGTGAGGTTTTTGGATCGGCTTGGGTAGCACGTTGCGACACGGCAGGGACCAGTCTTCGCATTCATACCCAGGGTACGGCTCCATCACCATCATATCCGCAATCTCGCGGGCGGCTTCCAGCGACATGGCGCGCTTGCGCTTGGCAGGAATGTCGAAGCCACCTAATTCGAGTCGGGTGGCTCCTTCGCCTATACCGAATTGAACCCGACCATGCGAGACGAGGTCCAGCATCGCAACCGCCTCCGCAGTTCGGGCCGGGTGATTGTACTTGGAGATCACCTGCCTGATACCAAAGCCTATTTTGATACGCTCGGTTTTTGCAGCAATGGCTGAAAGAAACACTTCGCTTGCGGAGCAGTGTGAATATTCTTCCAGGAAGTGGTGCTCAACCGACCAGGCGTAGTCAATTCCCAGCTTGTCTCCCAGCACACACTGGGCGATTGCATCGTCCACCAGTCGCTGTTCACTACCTTCTTCCCAGGGTCTGGGCAGTTGTAATTCGTACAGCATGCCAAAGCGCATAGTTCTTTCCTTTTAATTCCGGATGGTTTGTAGAATGTGGTGTCATCTCGTTGTCATTCAGCCTCACAATGATGGTTGGTTGATGACACTCTTGTCCAGCAGCGTTTTCATCTATTTTGCATCCAAACCTGGAATCTCTGATTAATGTCGGAGTGACGCATCACTTTTTCCGTGAGGACGAGCCGAACTCGCACGGAGATTTGAGTACGGGTTCAACGCCAAGAGGCGGCTAGTTATGAATATGGATGACCGTGTGTCGTGGGTGACCCGCCAGTTTTATTGCCCCGTGATGTAGGTTACGATGAGCTGGCACACGCTGATAGGAAGCAGAAAATTTAATCGTGCTTGTTTCACTCGCGACTTCGGATCCTGTTGAAATTGATCAGGTTGGTGGAAAAGCCGCCTCATTGATCCGTTTGAAACAAAACGGCCTGGAGGTGCCGGGCGGCGTGGTGCTAACCACACTTTTTTTTGAACCCTGGCTTACTGAGATTCAAACTTCCAGCGAATGGCGCTCAGCCATTGAAATGGTGCAGTCAATTGGTTTCAGGTCGCCGAACTTGACTCAGCGGGCAGATCTGGCGCTGCTCTGCGACAGCGTTAAATCGTTGGCGTCAAGGTTTCCGCTGAACGATAATCAGCGTGCGCAGATCAATGAGGCTCGAACGGATTTGGGCGCTGGTATGTATGCAGTACGTTCATCGTCGCCGGAAGAAGATCTTGGCGGCGCTTCCTTCGCTGGTCTGTATGAGACTGCGCTCGGTGTTGACCCAGGATTGCTGACGGAGGCCGTTCGTATCTGCTTTTTGTCGTGTCTCGATGAACGCGTATTGTTGTACAAGGCAGGGAGGAAATTTGAGAGCCTCGCACCACGAATCGCCGTAATCGTACAACGCATGGTGAATAGCGATATTTCAGGTGTCGCGTTTTCACTCAACCCGGTTACCAACGACTATGATGAGCTGCTCATCAACGCGAGCTGGGGCCTGGGCGAAGCGCTGGTAACTGGTGACATTACTCCGGATACAGTCGTGGTCAATAAAGTGACCGATGAAATCATTTCTTACCGGGTCGGTGACAAGGGTGACGATCGACCTGACGAAAAATGCCTCACAACGGAGCAGATTGGCGAGCTCGGCGATACGGTCAAACGCATTGAATCCATCTACCACGAACCCGTTGATGTTGAGTGGGCTTGCGTAGCTGGACAACTACATCTGCTGCAGGCACGTCCCATCACTGCGTATATTCCACTTCATGAAGCTTTGCAGACGGCACCCGGAGAGCCTCGACATCTATACATAGACGGGTATCTGACCGATGGCATTACCATGAGTGGTGCGATTTCCAGAATGTCTGGTGATGCCTTTACGACGATTATCAAATTGTACTGGCAGTGGATGGCGGGACAGTCGGCTAACGAGACCCATCTTATAGATGCAGGTTGTCGCCTGGACTCATCCCGGATGTACATAGATATTTCGATGTTTATGCATCTCATTGGGAAAGGCGAAGCTTTGGCTAAGCAATCCGAAACAATGAATCCTATGATGGCAGGTATTTTTACCTCTCCTGAAATTGAAAGATACCGACCGGTCCGGGCGCCCGCGCACCTGCGCTTGTTCCGCTTGCTCCGGTATCTGCCAGGTGTTCTCTGGCGAATTCGGCGGGCAATTGCAGTGTTGTATGGGCCCATCTTCCGCAGCGATCACTTTGATGCCAGTTATCAGCAGACTATCAGGGAATTCAACGATTGGATTACTCAACCGGTGGACGAGTCGCAGTCTGTATCCGATTGTTTCAAAGAAGCCCTGGTGCGCATGGGTATCACTATCATGGACACCTCATACCCGGCGTTTATCTATTCTTTCCTGATGATGTTTCGCATCAAAGTACTGATAGATGGCAAATCTTCTGAACAACTTGAATTGGTCGATGCACTGTTCGGTGGGCATGAGGATGACATGATCGTGCAAATGGGGCTGGCGATTTACGATCTGTCCACGCTTCTGCCATCGTCAGAGTTTGATGATATCGATGCCCTCACCGTCAAACTCCAGGATCGTAAACTGCCGGAAGCGTTTCTTGTTCGATGGGATGAGTTTGTCCTGCTCTACGGTTGTCGCGGACCGCTGGAAATGGAGCTGGCCAATCCGAAGTACGGCGAAGCGCCTCACCTCGCCTTGCGGCAAATGGCCAGTGTTGCAGCGGGTGGCGAGGAGTTTAATCCTCACGACATGCAACACAAACAGGTTGCACGGCGAGAGCAGGCCTACGCCAGGCTACTCGAGATGCTCTCACCACGTAAGGCCAGAAGACTGAAGAAGTACTATGCAGTTTGTGTTCGTTACGCTGCCGCTCGGGAGTTATTCAAACATCACATCATGCAGGTTTATGAGAGATTACGCCGGCTTTTGCTACACCGGGCCAACAATTTTGTGCTTGCCGGGCGACTGGATCATTGTGATCAGATTTTCGAAATGACCATCGACGAGGTAGATCGGGCAACGCAGGACACCGGATTCGACATTCGCGCTACCGTCGAAGAAAAGGGTGCATTCGACAGAAAATTGCAATCACAGGTGCGGCACTTTCCGATGGCTATCGACTCCCGGGGCCGGATTCTGCGTTCACCCTTGAAATTTGAGGAAGGCGCGTTGGTTGGTGCGGCTGTTTCTGCGGGTATTGCACGCGGTCCGATCAAAGTGCTGAACGATCCTTTTGAGAAAGAGCTACTTCCGGGTGACATCCTGGTTGCGGTAACTACTGACCCTGGGTGGACACCCTTGTTTATTCCCGCAGCAGCGGTGATTTTGGAAGTTGGTGGCGAACTGCAACACGGCGCATTGGTTGCACGAGAATATGGCAAGCCCTGTGTCAGCGGCATTCAGGATGTGACGCAACAGTTCGAAGACGGTCAGATGGTGGAAGTAGACGGCAATGCAGGCGTCATTCGTTTTATTGACTGATCGACCTGATGGAAATTAGAAGGTTTCCGGTGCAATCGGAATCTCGAATACCTGAAGCTCGAATTTCTGAACATGTCCCTCTGGCTCAATCCCCTGCATTGAAGAACCGGAAACCGGATTCAGCCTGGGTGAGGCGCATGCCATCATGACTTACCTGGCCCGCAAGCACGGCTGGCATGACGTTTATCCTGACGATGAGCGGGTGAGGGCGACCATTGATGCCTACCTGTACTTCCATCACCGCAATATTCGAGAGGCATCAGTTGGCCTGGTGGCGCCAAAAATCCGCAAGGATCTGGATATTCCAGAGATCATGCAGGGTTTAGCAAAACGAACTCTGGCAGCAGCACTTAATACGCTTGAGACAGGCTTTCTTGCTGATAGTCGCTTCCTGATTGGCAGTAGCGTGACTATTGCTGATATGGCTGCCTATGTTGAAATCGGGCAGCTATAACCAGAGTTTGCAAATGTGTTTGATTTTTCGACCTATCCTAATGTCACGCGTTGGCTCAATGACATGAAAGCGGTTGATGAGCATGACACCGTGCATGTAGTGCTTGCTGAGCTAGGCGATATCAGTATCGAGGCGCCGAGCATGGAGTCGATTAAAAATGCCAACAAAGCCGCGCTGAAGGCGATTAAGCAAAAACTGAACGAGCGCTGATCAGCATTGTTCATGGAGGGATGAGCTTCCGGGGTTTGTTTGGCGTGCAGCACGAAGGTATGCTTCGTTGGTAGTAGATCAAATTGGTTGGAAATAATCGTGAGCAACAAAGTTACTGAACAGATCCGGATCGACGGTACTGTAGCACCCGGGTTTGAACCGGTAAAAAGCTTGTTCGAACACAATATGAGAACGCAGGCAGAAGAAAGCGCACAGCTCTGCGTTTACGTTGGCGAAGAGAAGGTTGTTGATCTGTGGGCTACCAGTGATTCGGGCTTTTCCGCTGATTCTCTTGTTAATATTTTCAGCAGCGGAAAGAGCTTCGAAGCCATCGCCATGGCATGGTTAGTATCAAAAGGGTTGCTGAACTACAGTGCGAGAATAACCGACTATTGGCCCGAGTTTGGTGCCAATGGAAAGGGCGAGCTGACAGTAGCGGAACTGATGCGACATGAGGCTGGACTCGCGGCTTTCGATGTTTCCCTGGAGACAAAGGACCTGCTCACAGAAAACATTAAGCTAAATAAAATTGGTAGCGTGATCGAGAACCATTCGCAGAAATTCCGTGAGGGTGAAGACAGCAAAAGAGAATATCATGCGATTACCAGAGGCTGGATCGTTAACGAGGTGTTTCGCCGGGTAGACCCTGAGCATCGCACTATCGGTGAGTTTCTACGCCAGGACATCAGTGGTCCACTTGGGGCTGATGTCGTTATCGGTGTTCAGAAAGAAGAATTGAGCCGGGTCAAAGCGATATCACCACTTGGCATCGGGTTTCATCTGCGGGAAAGTTTAAAGCCCAGATTCCTGGGAAGAAGAGTGAAAGACAACATCTTTCAGCTCAGCGGAAAGTTGTTCAAATTAATTCCTGCCCTGCGCGGTGGGACAACGGCCGGTGCACCAGCACCATTTGTCGGCATGGAAAATATAGAAGCTTTCAATGACGTGGCCATTGTCATGGGCGAAACTCCCTCTGCAAATGCTCATTGCTCTGCGAGAGGTCTGGCACAAATTGCTGCGTTGATGGCGAAGGGTGGAAGCTGGGAGGGAAACGAATTTTTAAGTGAAACAGCCTGGAAGGCTATGCACGATGATCCTATCCAGAGTGATATGGGGCTTCGCACCACCTTTACCCAGGGAGGCGTGGCTCTGTTCCGTGAAACCACTCGGGAAGCTTCCAAGCTCGACCGTGCGCTCAACCAGGGCAGAGAGGGATTTTACGGATGGATGGGACTTGGTGGATCGATTTTTCAGTGGCACCCGGAAGAGAAAATCGGATTCGGGTTTGTGCCAACTTCGTTGCATGTATTGGATATCTTGAACGAGCGAGGCAAGGTCTATCAAACTGAGGTGCTAAATTGCTTGAAAGGTAATTGAAGCCAGGGAACGTCTGATTAAGGTCGGTATGCCGTATCAGAGGTTCCCTGGCTGATCTCTTCCCATTTCCTTGTTTTTAAACCGAACCTGCAGGTGGTTGGTGCGATTGGCTCCTTCGCAAATCATCCCCTCTAGGCCTGATACTTCCAGGAGAGGGCGTTTCATCCAATCGTACCTGACAAGTTGCGTCTTAATCTTGAGAACCGATAGATTTGTTTGAGTATAGGGTATATTTCATCTCATCGAATTTAACGGCAAGGACGTGAAATGCACGAAGTATTGTTGGCAGAAACCACCTATCAGCGATTGAGATCTGAATTCGATTCTCTCGAAAATGTTCGCTATGTCACGCTCAACGAGACTGGCGTGTTACGTTCAGCCGGAGAAGAACTCAGCATGGATGAGTTTGATCTCTCAATGTTGCTCATGGATGTTGATCTATTTCAGCAGGGCCAGATGGAACGGCTACTGGAAATGTTAACTGACAGTCGCTCGCTTGAATATGTCCACACTGCAGCTGCAGGTCTGGATAGCCCAATATTTCGAGTCATTGCGGACAAAGCGAAGGTGTTTTGCAATAGTAATGCGCAGGCGCCTGCGATCGCAGAATTTGTTGTGGCCTCGGTTCTGAATCGCTGGCATCGGTTCGACGTGCTTGCGGAAAATCAAAAGCAGGCAAACTGGCAGGGAAACGAATTCAAGCAGGTGCTCGGTTCTAATTGGCTGATTATTGGGTTTGGCAACGTTGGCCAACTGATTGCCAGGCAGGTGCATGGGTTTGGCGCGTCCATTACCGGTGTTCGAAGGAGTACGGCTGACAATGAATTTGCCGACCGTGTCTGCAAACTGGCGGATGTGCCTGATTTTCTGGATCAGGCCGATGTGGTCGTGCTTTCCTGTTCGCTGAACAGTGCAACTGAGGGGCTAGTAGATTCTGCATTCCTTAAAGCGATGAAAAATAACGCTGTCCTGGTGAACATTGGTCGAGGTGCCTTGATTGATGACGCCGCTTTGCTGGCGGCACTGGATGAAAGCGAAATTGATTACGCGGTACTTGATGTCTTCCAGACTGAACCCTTGCCAACTGAGTCAAGGTTCTGGTCCCATGAGAAAGTGCAGGTCACGCCACACTCATCCTACGCGGGGTCCAAAACGACGGAACGCTACGATCGAATGTTTGTGGAGAACCTGAAAAGGTATGTCGCAGGTGACGAGGTTTTTAACCTTGTTGATCCGGGTTCCTTTTGAAAACCTGACGGATGCTGACCACGGCCGCACTAGGCAGGCCTGCCGCCTTATCCCGTCTATAAGAATGATGTCCGGCCGAGAATTGAAGCCATTGAGATTGATGGCTTGACCGTCGAACGTATTACCGAAAACTTGGGACATTTCAGGATTCAGCGGTATGCAGTGGATAACACCATCGTGGCTGCATACCTCAGAGAACTCCAGGAATCGGTGGGCAAGCCAAATCTACAGGTGGTAAGTCAACGCGAACAGGACGGTCGTGTGGTCTCAGCGTTTTCAATCACTGTGAACAAGTGAATGCTGCATTGTGTGATAGGTTCCGAGACTTGCTGGCATTAGTTCAGTGACACCGATCAGTTGACCCGACCGGTTGATGGCATTGCGAAGGCTATCGAAAACAATCTCGGAATTATCGGTAGTGCACACGAAGGGTGGGGAGGGAGCTTCTCGACTCTGGTCCAGGATCATGACGCCTTTGTGGTCCAGTCGTGACCATGAATGAGCATCGATTGCCGCCAGGTCGGCAACGCCATTTTGAATCCAATTCAGGCTCGACTCATGAGATCCACTGATCAAGACTTCTGTTGGTGAAATTCCGTGGCTGTTCATCCAGTTGAACAGTGTCATGCAGCCTGAATGAGAATGGGGTGAATTGATGACAACCCGCTCATGCTTAAGTGATTCAGTTGCACTAACGATATAGCTGAAGTATTCACCTGGTTTGCAATCCAGATCGCTGAACACCGGTCTGCCAACAGGGGTAAGTGATTTTCCTGCTTCATTGAACAAATCCAGTCCGCAACACTGACTGACGACAAGCGACTGACTTCGCCACTGCTCAGAAACTGGCGTAGCGCGGTCGAGTGCAGCAGGTAGCCCGTCAATCCCGAAGGATTGGAGTTCGCTACGAAGGACCTGCCAGAATTCATCATTTGCGCGTCGCGATACTGCCTGGTCGTACCATGGCAGGCTCGCAATCAGTTCAGCACTCCCTCTCATTCAACTCGCCATTCAACTCGTCAATCGAGGCTGTGGTCCAGGGTATGAGGCACAATGGTTCTGATTTCGTGACCGTGCATCGTGTGGTCCCGAATATCCGCGAAGGCTTGCTCCATCACTTCTTTGCCACCCTCTCCGGCATGATAGATGTTTGAGAGCAGGTACAGTGTTCTGGTCGCGGGTCCGGTGAATACAAAGACAGTATCGATAAAGCGATTGTCCTTGAACGTTGGTGGTCGATCACCGTCGAAGATCAATTCACAATTAGTAAAGGTGCAGTTGTGGAATGATTTTCCGTGAAGTTCCAACTTTTCATCGACAAAACTTTCATTCTGGTGATTCATCAAAGGGCTCCTGTTTCCCAACGATGAGTTAGATTGTGCGCCTAGAGGCGTGCTGAATTCAACATAAGGTTTGAATAAGCTGAATGATGATCCGGGCTAGGTTGGATTTTCTGCCAACTGCATTCTTGCCTGCCGGGCTTCTTCTTCCTCGATCGCTGCGCTTATTTCCACTAAAACCGCGTCTACATCTGCGCTTTGGGTGTCTTCAGCGAAATATCCAGTGAGCTCGACATCCGGGTGCAGGTCGCCTGCTTCATACAATGCCCAGATTTCTTCGGCGAATCGGCTACCGATCAATTCCGGTGCAAATTGGCCGTAGTAGTTCGTGAGATTGTTGACGTCACGCATCAGCATTGATTGTGCGTGGTTGTTGGAGGCAGCGTTGACTGCCTGAGGCAGGTCAATGATGACGGGACCATATTCATCGACCAGCACATTAAATTCAGACAGGTCTCCATGTACAATCCCGGCGCAAAGCATGAGCACGACATACCGCATGACCACTGCATGATCTTCCAGTGCTTGCTCAGCAGACATGGTGACGTCACTGAGTCTTGGGGCAACGTCGCCCTCGGCATCGCAGATCAGCTCCATTAAAAGCACACCGTCAACGCAGCCGTAAGGTGTAGGTACCCTTACCCCGGCATTGGCGAGCCGATACAGGGCATCGACTTCGGCATTTTGCCAAATCGCTTCTGTTTGCCTGCGACCGTATTTAGAGCCTTTGTCCATGGCACGACTACGGCGGCTGTTCCGTACTTTCCGACCTTCCTGGTAATTGACAGCCTGTTTGAAACTGCGTTTCATGGCGTCTTTGTAGACCTTGGCACAGCGAATCTCTTTACCACACCGAACGACAAACACGTCGGCTTCCTTGCCGCTCATTAATCGGCTGATCACAGCATCAATCACACCATCGTCAATCAGTGGCTGGATTCGTTTTGGTATTTTCATGGCCGCCTTTTACACGAATTGGCAGCAGGAATAAACAGCTGTTTTCATTTTAGGCCCAAAGCCTATTTAACCCGGGCTTGTGGGATTGGCGTCATCTGTGCTGGGAAATCGCTCTAGATCCTGCTTGCGACACCGGCCAGAGGGTTATCCAGTGGATTCCAGTTCTTCCCACTGGAAGTGTAACTTGACGAGTTGGGCTTCAAGTTCAGCCACGCGGTCGTAGGTCGCTTGCTGTTTGGGGGCTGTTGATTGAAAAAAGAC
>Ga0208879_1000466_pt1 | contig 41939 bp, 38 predicted proteins | sample Knorr_S15_td_Bot_FD_185605 | JGI IMG/M metagenome (GOLD analysis project Ga0208879, IMG submission 185605) | Marine microbial communities from Southern Atlantic Ocean transect - Knorr_S15_td_Bottom_ad_5009_LV_A (SPAdes) (version 2) | ecosystem: Environmental > Aquatic > Marine > Oceanic | place... | reverse complement strand
TGTAACGGGATATGTGTTTAGCAATTACGCTAAATAACTATGTACATGAGCCGTATACGAGGCCCGTATGTACGGTTCTGTGAGAGGGATGAGGCGGTGACGCCTCACCCTACTCGATGTTACTGTTTCTATTCGCGGCCGCTAGCAGCCTGCAATAAAAGTTGCTTCAAAACCTGCTTGCTTCGCGAACAGGTACAGTGAATATCTGTCATGTGTAGCACTTCACCATTAAGCATTTTTTGAAGTACAGAAGCTCTAACGTTTAATGAGACAAAGCCGTCTTCGCTTGAAATTTGTTTCGACGCCATAACTATCTCCTTTTATCTAAAGTATTTAATGCACGGCCACAGAAGCGAGTCGTTTGCTTGCTTGGGGGACATAGGTTTGCTCAAGGGTATGCTGAATGGCCGCGATTAGCCTGCATATAGAAGGATTGGTGGCATGCAGGGGTAATATGGCAATAAGCTGTTGCTGACATTCTTGTAAAATAGCGTGAGATTCTCGCTTCCTATGTTCTTCGGCAAGCAGAGAAGATAAGTACATTCCCATAGTGGAAAAAGCGAGTACGTCTTCTTGAACTACACTGACTTTCTGCAAAGAGGTAGGCTGAAGCGCATTAAGGATAACCTTTGCGGCCTCAAAGGTTTGATAGCCTAACTCTCTCGCATAATCCAATCTGCCCTGTTGATGGGCTTGCTGCGTCTGCGCTTGCATAGCATAGCGATGCTGTCGCGCGTTTGAAGGGTTTAGCTGTAGCCACTTTTTGTAAACTGGGCATAGCCGCTGAACATTCATTTAAGCACCTCCTGTTTTTTATTACATTAGTGCAAATAAGAATCATTATCAAATGTAAAGTTCAAAAAATCTATTGGGTTGATTTGATATTTACGTTGTCGTGAACCAACGGCATCGTTTGTCTCGCCTATTAAGTGCTTTGAGTCACTAGTACAGGCGAGCTTATTGGCTGATTAAATTTGAAAGCCACCATAAAAGAAGCACTGCAATTGTGATAGCAATAACCGCTTTCATTTTGTAGCGCTTAATGAGCTGCTCAGCTTTGTCTCCTGTGTAATAAACCACGGCTGCGAGTCCGAAATAGCGAATTGAACGCGCAATAACAGTAGCTAAAAGAAAAAGCGGAAGTGAGTATTGGGTTGCACCTGCTGCAAGCATCGCAACCTGAAAAGGAATAGGGGCAATACCTAAGGTCATTACGAACCAAAAACCTTGGTTTTGCATCTGCTGTTTTACATTGTCGAATTGCTCTTGGCTAAAAAAAGTATCTATAAGCCACTGACCAACCATATCGAAGAGGTAGTAACCGAGGGCATAGCCGAAGACTGCGCCAATCACACAGCCTATGGTGGCCATTAATGCAATTTTCCAAAGCGACTCCCGTCTTGCTTGCATTAGTGGCACCATTACGGCTTCTAGTGGTATGGGAACAATGGTTGATTCTAAAAATGAGGCAAGAGTGATGCCCTTTAACATATGCTTAGAATCGACAAGTTTTTTGGTTTTGTGCTTAACCTTTTTACCTAGTTCCATGTAATCCCTACCACTTTATTTTTTCTACTGCTTGTAAACGACTCCGTCTTTCATCACAAAAGACACGCTTTCCATAAGCGATATATCGTCAAGCGGGTTGCCTTGAACCGCAACAATATCAGCCAACTTACCCTCTTCCAGCGTGCCAAGAATATCGCTGATACCTAGTAAATTCGCGCTATTCACGGTGGCACTTAGCAGCGCGTCGGCAGGCTTCATACCCGCTTCAACCATTAATGAGAACTCTTGCGCATTGTCGCCGTGGGCTGATACACCACTGTCTGTACCAAAAGCAATTTTTACGCCTGCTTTATGTGCTTGTTCAAAGGTATTTTGGATAAGCGGGCCAATGGCTGCAGCTTTCGGGCGCACCAATTCCGGAAAGAAGCCATCAATTTTGGCTTTGTCTGCTACAAACTTTCCTGCCAGTATTGTTGGTACATAGTAGGTGCCGTGCTTCTTCATTAATTTGCGGATTTCGTCATCCATATAAGTGCCGTGTTCGATAGAATCTACACCGGCTTCAATAGCCCGCTTCATTCCCTCTTTCCCATGCGCGTGCACCGCCACTGTCATACCGTAGTCTTTTGCCGTTTCAACAATTGCTTCTAATTCATCGGTCATGAATTGTGGGTTTTGGCCGCTTTTAGCAACGCTCAATACGCCGCCGGTTGCGGTGATCTTGATTAAGTCCGCACCATCTTGGTAACGAGTTCTTACTGCTTCACGGGCTTCAGCTTCGCCATTAACCACACCTTGCTTAGGGCCTACGTCTGGGCGAAGTAAATGAGATAAGCCATTACTTGGATCGGCGTGCCCGCCTGTAGTGGCAATAGATTTAGCAACGGTATAAATACGCGGGCCTGTTGCATAGCCTTTACTAATAGCGTTCCTTAGCGCAACGGTTTCGTTGTAGCCATCCCCTAAGTTGCGAACCGTGGTGAAGCCCGAATCTAACGTAATCTTAGCGTAGTTCGCTGCCCGTAATGCATAGTCGGCTTCATTTAGTGAAAAGCGCTCCAGATACGTTTGTGGACCACCATGTTGAGAAGACAAATGAACATGCATGTCCATCAGACCTGGCATAACGGTTGACGTCTTCAAGTCGATGACAGTATCGCCTTCTTGAGCTTTAGCAAACCCCTTCTTTACCGCTTTGATCTTGTTGTCTTCAACAACAATAGTCACATTTTCCTGAAGAGAGTTTGATGTGCCAGTAAACACTTTTCCTGCATGAATCAGCGTGTCGGCTACAGTGGAAAAGGGCGATGAGAGTAAGGCACTGGCAATGGCCAGCGTAATCAGAGGCTTTTTCATGATATAGGTCTTCTTGTTGATTGTTTTATAGACTATATCGAATGTAATGCAGTCAGAGGTATAACGCAAAACAAAGCGCTGTTAACGGTGCTTTATTGAAGATGAATTACGTTTTGATATGTTCGAAGAGACAGAAGCAACAAAGTAGGCTAGTTGCTTACTTCACCTAAAATAAAGGTGATGCCGTTTGACTGAATACTAAATTGCGTGCCGGCTTCATCCAGTTTTTCATCAGCTTGTTCGAGCAGTTGATAATAGGCATTTTGATGTAGTCTTGCCCACAAGTTTCTGCGAACGCATAGGTAGGGAATGGGCGTTGCCTCTGGATCTTGTATGGCTTTAGGCGGAACGCGAAGTTCGAGCTGATCAGCACGCTCTAACCTTACAATGTCGCCTGTTTGTGTGGTAAACACATAGGTGCTGTCACTCGCTGATTCACCTTCTTCCCTATGCCATTGAGTTACAAGAAAAGGTGTGTCTTCAACGGTAATGCCTACTTTCTCTACGGGAGTAACTAAGAAGTACTTGTCACCTTCCCGCTTTAACACCGAAGCAAAAAGCTGAACCAAGCTTGCGCGCCCAATAGGACTGCCTTCATAAAACCATCTTCCATCAAGCGCTATAGTTAGATTAATGTCACCGCAAAAATCGGGGTTCCATTGTTCAACAGGAGGTAAAGGGCGCGCTTTTGACGACGTGCCCTTAAGCTGCTGCTGAAATCTAGTTAGATCCACGCTCTTCAACCAATACTTTCAGTTCGCGTAGCTTTGCCTTTATGCGACGCATGTTATCTGGGCCAGTACGAAGAAGTTGTTTCTGTGGCTCGTTTAAACTCTCTAGACGATCATCAGCATACTTATAGGCGACCGAGTCGGTATAAACCTCTACAGGAACCGGCACTTCAGGTGTATCAAGAAGCTGATCAATCGCTTCAAGCAATACGCTGTTGAAGTCTTGGTCAGGGCTTCCAATTTCGGCGTACTTCGCCTGAATGTCGTCTTTATAAATACCGTATATGTTAAGCAGTGCTTCGTTATTGAATGACTCCAACATATCTACGTATGGTGTATAACGTTTATAGCTTGCTGCATCAATCCATTGCTTGCCTGCTTGAGAGTATACGCGGAAGTTCTGCTCAGGTGGCGTTAGTAACTGGTGATTAGGCGCCATTTCATCATTTGCTAGATTCGTAACCGACACCACAAAGCGTTGAATTAGACCTTCATCAACCAGCATGCGGTTAACGGTTTCTTCGCTCGCAGACGAACTCTCAATAAGTGAAGCTTTCACCGCAGGATCGCTGGTATCCAGAGGTTCCGGTTCTGGTTCAACTGGCTCTGGAAGCGGCTCAACCTCGTCTTTTTCTTCAAGCTCTACTGTTGGGGCTGGCTGAGTAGGCTCAAATACTTCAGGCTCTTCTGGCGTAGTCACTTCAGGTTCAGTCACTTCGGGCTCAGGAGTAACTACAGGCTCAGGCTCATCGTCGCTGGGCCAAAACACAACAGCCAGAATAACAACAAGAAGGATGCCTACAATGATAAAGTGTGGGCCTAACGATTTCTTTTCCGACGATTCGCTCATAATGACTCCGCTACAAAACTATCCTTTTGGTAATACTACCAGAGATAACACCCAAATTTAGAAAATCAATCAAGAGAAATGTTCCCTTAGATTGTAAATTCCTTATTTTGAACACTTTTTAACGTAAAAAAGTCACTTTCCGATTTCTTTTTATACAAATTTAGTGGAAAACCCTCATTTTTTCTTCTCATTCACATTCGATATTATGTAAATGCAAAAATTATTTTTAAACAAATGTTTAACAAATTGGGTTTGTGTACTAATGTGTTGATTAGTCATTGAAAAGCAAATGCTAGCTCGTTGTTATCTATAATAATTAGTGAATATTTCGAGCCTCACGACCCCGTTTCAACTTAAATGTGCCCTTATAGGATAATTAGCGTGAGTAAGTTTAGACAGTATCACCCTAAATTACACCGAGCAGTAAAACGCTACAGTGTTATGCAGCATCTAATCATGCTGGGAGTAATGCTTTATCTCCTTTTAAATATCAATAACTTGTCAACTAAGCATCAGATCATTGCTGTAGCGACTGTCATTGTTATGAGTATACAAAATGGCTTTATACTGTCTAAAGCGAAAGTCGCTTTAGCTGTTGAAGGCCCTAGGTTGCTGGTATTTCCATTACTATGGATTGCTTCTGGAATGGGAACGGCGGCGTTCCTATACAGTGCCTGCTCTCTTGCATCCTTACTGGTGTTGGCAAATGCAGTACGGTTTAAAAACCATCGACCTCCGCTAGATCTATCTAATGAACCTGAGCACCTTGCCTAACGTATATATTCTGCTTTTTAGCCCTAACTTCCATCATTAAATAAGAATATAGGGCGTGCAAGGTGCATACTTGATTCATGAGGTAGAAAAATGCAGAAGTTCTATTTTCGAGATATTGAAGAGTCGCCTACCGCGATAGATTATCTGGAAGTTCAGTCGTATGAGATGAATGTTTACCTGGTTTATCTCACTATCGGCAGTCAAAGTGGCATGCTTTACGACAACAAAGATAAGCCCATGCGTTTTTTTAGTGCCGGCCACATTCGCGAAGCCTTTGCGCATTGTCATGTTCAGCAGGCGGTAATGAAGCACGATACCCCTTACGATGAAATGATTGGCAACCCGCCAAAAAGTAAAGAGCAGATGGCGTTACCGTTCAGTATGGATTTGCCTTACTAGACTGTTGTACGAACGCTGTAAGCTTTTGAAGTGGGTTCTATTAAGTATCGTAAGGTCGCAGCGTAACGTTTTTACAGTAAAACATGGCCCAGCAACGCAAAACCGATATAAACGAAATATAAGCTACGTAATAAGTAGTTTCTTACTCGCTTAACACACCAACGAAGCGCAGGTTATAGATTCAGCCATGTGCCTGCTGCCTTTCGCATATCTACTTTAGCTTTCAATCGTTTAGCCAACAGAAATAAGCCACCTAGCTTCCTGTGTATAAACAGGGCATCTACTGGCGGCGTATGCCAAAAATTGTGCTCCATAGTCAGCGCCATTCCCTTTTCGTGAAGCCTTGCAATAAGGTCGCTTTGTCCAAAGTCATAAGCGCCCTCGCAGCGAATCGCTTCACACGCCTCCATACCAATGTTTATGACGGCGTCGACTTGCGTTTGAGAGTGGCTTTCGTCAATTAATCCTATGCGAAACGCGGCTTGCTGCATCATCGCTCTATCGTTGGCTGCGGCGCTGTTGAGTAACGCTTGATACTGGGCTGAAATGGCGTCAGGCACATCCCGTGTAGCACCAAAATCTAAGAGAACGATTTCTTTTGTATCGGGTTTAAACTGGTAGTTGGCTAAGTTAGGGTCGCTCTGCAGCAGCTTAAAATGAAAAATTTCATTAAAAAATAAAGTCATTAGCGCCGTCATCACGGCATCTCGGACGTCCTGAGGCTCGTTTAATAGCGCATCTAAGTCTTGCGCCTCTATGAAATCCATCGCTAACACGGTACTGGTGGTAAGGGGAGCAAAGGTTTGCGGAATGACAAACGCATTACTCCCCTTGTTTTGGATGTCGGTGCTTTCAACCAACGCGCGATAACGGTTGAGCATGTCAGCTTCTCGCACATAATCAGCTTCTTGGTGAAGTTGTGCTTTAGCCTCTTGTAAAAGCGGGTTGATATCTAATGATTTGGGTACCAAGCCAGTGAGTTTTATAAGTGTAGCTACGTTGTCTACATCGCTATCTATGCTTTTTTTCACACCAGGATACTGCACTTTTACTGCTAACATCCGACCGTCCATCGTAATGACTTTATGCACCTGACCAATAGAGGCCGCAGCTATAGGGGCAAAGGAAAAGTAAAGTAAGTCATCTTGCCACTTTTCGCCCCAAGACTGATTCAACGTGGCAATTAACTGGTCTTTTGGCATCGGGTCAGCGTCGTCCCGTAATCGCCCTAAAATTACCGCGAGCTCTTCGGGGAGAAAATCTCCTGCATCCATTGAAATAAGCTGCCCGAGCTTCATAGCTGCACCACGCATACTGGCAAGCTGATCTGCAATGTTTGAAATGTTTTTGGGCGTTAAGAGCAGCGAAGACAACGCGGGCTTCTCGCCCTTTAACAGTTGTCCTGCACCTTGTGATACTACATTACCTGCAATTCTACCTGCCAATGAGCCCAAGCGGCCTATGCGCGATAAACGCGACGTCGGTACCGCTCTACTAGAACGGGTTGGTGATTCTGGCGGATTTATTGGGCTTCTCTGCCATAAGCTCACTCAGTTTTATTAAAGACGAAGGGGAACGTTTGGTTTTTTATTGGCTAAACATAACCTAAAAAAGTAACTAGAGTTTATAAATTATACTGTCGGACAAAACGTCTGGATCGGGTTTCCAGCCAAAAGTCATTGAGGACCTGTTGACCATTGCTGTACATCAAAGATCAACAGGACTTAATGTTTAGGAAGTGAGGTTGCCTACAGGGCGATCAACGGATAAGACAGCTGTTTAAACAGAAGTCTGATTTAAAAGCCGCGTTTAGATTGCCCATAATGTACTTAAAAGAAATGTGGACTTGCCGTTCCTAGTCGCTCAGCGGTTTCTTACTAGGCGAGTTGCATAAGGCAATTGTATAAACACTGTGTGCTAGATTATCTGTGAAATAAATTGAATCACTAGTCCAACAACGCTTCCATAAGCAAACCCAGCCCAGCCACTTGTCGCTCTATAACGCCAAAGTGCTGCACCAAAAAAGCCACACCAAAGCATGGCAGAATAGGTGGAAACAAGGCCGCCGCCCATCCCTGTATCTGGCAAAAACAGCATGACGACAAAGGTTAGCGCCATTGCGCCACTTAACAGCACCCACATGATATTTTTCTTATCAGCGAACGCATTGTTTTGTTTGACGTTCTTTGCATCGGCATCTTGCGTTTGTTGTGCATTTTCTGCTTGAACAGCGCACTGAGCTGCTTTGGATGCACGTAGTTTTCGTGCACTACGCTCACTTCTTGATTGGGGTTTCTTGACCTGTGAAGGCAACGGTGATGCAGCGCTATGGGTCATGATGTACCTCATTAACTGAATTTAGTAACTGTTTATCCATAATTAAGGTAGAGCATGCATGCCAAGATGACTATACGACTTCGGTCTCACACGACAATTAGAAAACGTGTTTTAGATATTTGATTTTCCCTATTCGAATTAGAGGGGGCAAAAGCTGAGGTAGGCATCCATTATCTACAAGAACACCGTGAAGCACGTAAACAAAAAAGCCCACCCGCAATCACTGCCGTTTGACAAGGAATGCGAGTGGGCTTTCATAAACTTATACCGTTAGGTATTAGTGATGGTCGCTATTTTGGCTATTGAAGCTTACTTCCAGCAAATTTACGCTATCAGCAAAGGTCAGGGTTTTGATATCACCCTTGCCTTCTACATTTAGCGTATTCACTTGTTTTGGCCACAAGTCACGCAATGCATCATGGCGAATTTTAATGCCTTCAAGTACAGGCGGCTCAGCAGTTTCCTGATAAACCCAAAAGTGCTTACCTTCAACTTCAAAGCCAACATCAGCAAGCTTTAATGGCTCGCCTGCTGCATTTAAAATTGCAAAGTGGTGGGCGACGTAATCAGCGAATTGTTGCTGCGTTTCTATGTCGTCCATAATATCTGCGTGCTTGTCGAACAGCGCCTTAACCGCGTGTTCAGCATCGTGCAAATTAAAGCGGTGCATCACCTCAATATTTTCTGTTCTAGGATTGAACAGTACCGTGGTAATCGCTGCTTTTATTTGATGCGCTTGGGCTGCAGTGCTGTACGACATTGCGCTAACTAATAGCGCAGCCGTAATTGCGAATGCACTTACGCTTGCAAGCAGAGCATGAGCGCTCTGCTGCAAGCGAGCCAAAGACAACTTATTCGTCATCTTTGTCCTCGTCGTCGGTTTTCAGTTCGGTCTTTGAGTCGTGCATAAGGTCGCGGTACTCGTAAGTGTTACGCGGCTTATTCTTATACGCTTCAATACGCGAAGGAATGATACGACGCGGGTAGTGGTTATTTTCCACATCTACGTCTGCGGTTTCCCAGTGCGGATCAACGGTTACGCTTACCAGCTCTTTGTCTTTGTCGGTAACAATAAGCTTGCTTACGGCTTTAGGTGTACGACGCCAGATTTCCGCAGGAATACGCATTTCTTCTTTCGTGCCGTCTTCAAACGTTAGTTCAAGAATGATTGGCATCACCAACCCACCCTTGTTGCTGAAATCTAGCACGTAGTAGTTTTTGTCTTCTTTCACCGCACGCTCAAACGCTTTACGCTCCCAAGGCTCAAGATCTTTCAAGAATTTCTTGTACTTATTGCGCTCTTTGTTAGTTACGGTGTAACGATCGTTTTCGTCGTAGAAGTCACTGATATCTTCAAAGCGATCTACCCAAAGCTTTTTGCCTTCTTCTTTATTACGAAGGTCGGTAAGTGACTTCGGTTTTTCCATTTCTGCTTCGCGTTCGCGAGCAAAATCGATATCTGGATCTTCAGTGTCTAAACGAAGCTTGTATACGCTGTCTAGGCTAATATCTACATGGTCTGTGGTGTAAAACCAACCACGCCAGAACCAGTCTAGGTCAACGCCTGACGCTTCTTCCATAGTACGGAAGAAATCTGATGGTGTAGGACGTTTAAACATCCAACGCTGCGCGTACTCTTTAAACGCGAAATCAAACAGCTCACGGCCAAGAATAGTTTCGCGAAGAATGTTAAGCGCTACTGCAGGCTTGGTATAGGCATTTGGGCCAAGGCGAAGTACTGAGTCAGACTGGGTCATAATTGGCACCTGCGTCTGAGACTTCATGTAGCCAGTGATATCACGTGGCTCAACGCCCCAAGGGATCGTAGGATCCCACTCGCGACCGGCAACGCCGTCTAGGAAGCTGTTCAGACCTTCATCCATCCATGTCCACTGGCGCTCGTCAGAGTTAACTGTCATAGGGAAATAGATATGACCTACTTCGTGAATAACCACGCCAATAAGGAAACGTTTCTCAGCAAGCGAGTACGTGCGTGAACCATCGTCACGAAGCTCTGTACGCGGGCCGTTGAAGGTGATCATGGGGTATTCCATGCCGCCAACTGGACCATTTACTGATTGGGCTACTGGGTATGGGTAATCGAAGCTAAAGCGGCTATAAACATCCATGGTGTGGATGATTGATTCTGTAGAATACTTCTGCCATAGCTCGCCACCTTCTTTCGGGTAGAAAGACATGGCCATTACCAATGGTTGAGTGTCACCGCCTTGCTGATAACCACGCGCATCCCACGCAAATTTACGCGAAGAGGCCCATGCAAAGTCACGTACGTTTTCTGCTTTAAAGGTCCAGGTTTTAAGCTTGGTCGTGCCTTCTTTTTCGTTCTCAATCGCTTCTTCTGGTGAAACGATGAATACGATACGGTCAGCTTTTTCTGCCTTTTTCAGACGGTCGCGCTGTGTTTTAGTTAACACGTCTTTCGGGTTTTGAAGCACACCCGTTGACGATACGATGTGGTCAGCCGGAACCGTAATATCTACTTCGTAGTTACCGAACTCTAGCGTGAACTCGCCACGGCCAATAAACTCTTTATTGGTCCATGCTTCGTAGTCGGTGTAAGCCGCTAGACGAGGGAACCACTGTGCTAGCAAGAAGATGTCGTTACCACCTTCACGTTCGTCATCTGGGAAGTGCTCGTAACCTGCACGTGCTGAAACAGCGTCTTCTTCTACAATGTTAAACGCAAAATCGATATCGAACGTAACTTTGCTGCCTGGCTTCAACGGTTGAGCCAAGTCAACACGCATTAAGGTGCCAACTACTGTGTGACGTAAGTCATTGCCCGCTTTGTCTTCAACACGAGAAATGGTATAGCCCAGCTCGTTGTCGTCAACAAACTGCTGACGGCGCAATGCACCCATGCTTAGCTTAGCTGGCGCATCGCCGCTAGCAGCTTGCGTACCCGGCCCGCGGTTACCGATACCGCCAAACGTGGTAGTAAGCGCAGACATTGAATCGTCGCGGAATTTGTTTTGGTCAAGCTGGATCCACAAGTACTTAAGCGTATCTGGCGCGTTGTTGTGGTAAGTAATGGTTTCGCTTGCTTCAATGCGGCGTTTGTCTTCAAGTAGCTTTACGTCAATATCGTAATCTACTTGTTGTTGCCAATATTGGTGGCCTGGCTCACCAGCGGCGTTACGGTATACGTTTGGAGTAGGAAGAACTTCGTCCAGCTGACGGAATTTATCTTCGAAATCGCCTTTAGTTTGTTTAATAGCGGCGGTACTAGGAAGAGAAATCAGCATAGACAACACTGGCGCTAGCCAGAAAAAGTGTCGTTTTGCGGTGCTCATGCAGGTTCCTTGCAACTTGTAAGTTAGAATTGTTATAAGATAACACCGCCTAGTATATAAGTATGCCTGTCACAATCCAATTTTTTGACCGTATACTAACCATGTTTTAACGCAAAAAAACTGTAACAGATCGTTTTGTTTCGCGCTTTAACTGTCGTATTCTTAAGCTCTTGTTTTCTTTTTTCTTCCCCCTATGAACCGTTTTAATTGGCAACGTGCCGTTATAAAAGTTGGCAGTGCGCTTATTGCTCCTGAAGGCAATGAGTGTAGTGGGCGTTATTTACTGTCTCTTGCTCGATTTATTACTGCTAGTCGCGAAGCTGGCAAAGAAATTATTCTTGTCTCTTCTGGCAGTGTTGCCGCGGGCCGCAGCAAAGTGAAGGTTCGTCACAACGCATCTATTGCAGAAAAACAAGCCATGGCTGCGATTGGCCAGAATTTAATGATGGCCAACTGGCAGCGCTTTTTCGACTTTCCCTGTGCACAAGTATTGTTAACGGCGGATGATCTACGCGATAGAACCCGCTACGTAAATATTAAAAATACCTTGCGCGAAATTTTGAATCACAATGCGTTACCCATTGTGAATGAAAACGACACGGTTGCAGTGAATGAACTTAAAGTGGGGGACAACGATAACTTAGGTGCCTATACGGCGTTAGTTGCTCAAGCTGACACGCTGATTATCTGCTCAGATATCGATGGTTTATTTACCGCAGATCCAAGAAAAGACGCCAGCGCCACACTCATTCCACAGGTAGATAAAATAGACAGCACTATTTACGGCCTTGCCGGCGGCGCTGGAACTGCGGTAGGAACTGGCGGCATGCGCACAAAAATTGAAGCGGCAGACAAGTGCACCAGTAGCGGTATTCAAACTCTTATTGTCAACGGGCGAAAAGGCGAAACCTTCGATGCATTACTTGAAGGTAAAGTGCCGGGAACCCTATTCAATGCTAGTAGCACTCCCGCCAGCGCGCGCAGACTGTGGCTTACCCATACTCTTAAAACCGCTGGCAGAATAGACGTTGATAGCGGTGCGAAAGAGGCGTTAGTGCGAAAAGGCGCGTCATTACTGCCATCGGGTATTGTTGATGTCGTCGGTTTGTTTGAACAAGGCGACGCTGTTGAAGTGGTGTGCCAAGGCGAAGTTATCGCCAAGGGGCTTTGCCTGTATAACGCAAAAGACTTAACGCTTATAAAAGGGAAAAAGTCGAAAGAAATTGCCAGTGTGTTAGGTTATGAAACAACGGATGTTGCCATTCACCGTGACGATATGGTGCTTTACTCATAGCGCTACTCAAAAGAATCGCTGCAATAGACTACCGCACATTAAACATTAATTGGCGTTAGTCGTACATCGATTTCCATTATTTGCGCCAACAACAAAGCGATACATTTATTCACTAAGGGACGATCATGACTGATATCACACCTACACTTGCCGACTACCCTTACAAAGTCACTATCGCCACGCGTTGGCAAGACAATGATGCGTACGGACATATCAACAATGTTGTGTACTATGGTTTCTTTGATACCGCAGTAAACCGTTTTTTAATTGAAGAAGGTGGGCTAGATATACACAACGGGCAATCCGTGGCGTATGTGGTAAGCAGTCAGTGTCAGTACATTGCTCCGGCAGCCTACCCTGAAGACATTTTTGTAGGCTTGCGCGTCATCAAAATTGGTAGAAGTTCAGTGACTTATGGTCTATCGGTTTATGCCGGAGAGAATAAGCGACGCGTGGCTCATGGCCAATTTGTGCATGTGTTTGTAGATAGAAAAACCGACAAGGCCATTCCTATTCCTGTTAATGTGAAAACAGCGTTAGAGTCGATTGTGGAAGTAATGTAGAGCATGGCAAAAATGACGAAACACAATGCATCACAAGCGATGAGCAACGGCAATCAAAAGCAGGTTGTCTTTCTAGACGCCGAAACCATGGATTTGCCCAGCCTTGATACCTCTTCACTCGATGACGTACAAACTAATTTCGGCGCAGGTATTACGCTTCATCAACAAACTCAAGCCGAAGATGTGGCCGAGCGCATTAAAAATGCCGATGCTGTGCTGGTTAACAAAGTCGTGCTACAAGCCAAAGATTTACAGCAGGCCAGTCAGCTTCGCTATATCGGCGTAACTGCGACCGGCATGAACAATATCGACCGTGATTACTGCGAACAGGCTGGTATTACCGTTCAAAATGTAGAGGGCTACGGCACTGATAGCGTTGCTCAACATACGTTGACCTTGGCGTTGAATTTGGCCACCAATTTTGTGACGTATCAGCGCGATATGCGCAACCAAGCATGGTCTGCATCTTCTCATTTCTGCTTACTCAATCATCCCGTGGTGGAATTGGCGGGTAAGCATGCGGTAATTGTTGGGCATGGCGAGCTTGGCAAGCGTGTAGAGGCATTGTTTAAGGCGATGGGTATGCAGGTGAGTATCGCTGCTCGCCCAGGTAAACAAGACGACCCTCGTCCAAGTCTTGCATCGCTTTTACCAAATGCCGATGTGGTAAGTCTTCATTGCCCGCTTACTGAAGCCACCGATAAGCTGATTAATGCCGAGACGTTGTCGCTGATGAAGCCAACCGCTTTTCTCATTAATACGGCTCGCGGCGGTTTGATTGATGAGGAGGCACTCTATCATGCGCTTAAAAACAACCAAATTGGTGGCGCGGGATTAGATGTACTAAGTGTCGAGCCTCCGCCTGTTGATCATATATTGCTTAAAGAGGCACTACCTAACTTGCTGGTAACGCCGCATAATGCGTGGATTGGCAATGGCGCTAGGCAAAAACTGCTAGATAGTGCTATCGACCATTTATCTGCCCACTTATCTTCTTGTTTATCAGCTTCCCAGGGCTAGAACACCGCTATGAATAACGCAACCTTATTTGCTCTGTGCTGCCTGATTTGGGGCTCAACCTGGATAGCCATCACTTACCAAATAGGACATACCTCTGAAACGTTTGCCATTGCGCTGCGTTATTTATTGGCGTCGGCCTGTTTAGGGATTTACTGTGTTATTAGGCGTTTGCCGCTTAAGCTACCGGTACATGTTCATGTGAAAATGGCCGCAGTCGGTCTCTTTTTATACAGCTTAAATTATACGCTGCTGTATATGGCGCAAGCGCACATAATTAGCGCGCTGTTAGCCCTTATGAGTTCTTGTATTATCTACATTAATGTTGTGCTTCGGCGTTGGTGGCTTAAAGAGCCTATAAGAAAAGAAGTGGTTATAGGTGCTACATTTGGCTTGCTGGGCATTGTGTGTTTGTTTGTGCCGGAGTTTTCCAAAGTCTCCATGGATGCGGCGCTTGCTACCGGCCTCGCTATAGCGTTTGTCAGCTTTTTCTGCGCCTCAACAGGTAACGTTATCTCCGAGCGTATTTTGACCTCGGGTACGCCTGTTATCCAAATGAACTTCTATGCCATGAGCTATGCCATGGTGCTGCTTTTCATCACCTCACTGGCAATGCCGGGTAAGTTGGTCATTCCTACCCATACCGAGTTCTATCTGTCGCTGCTTTATCTGGCTATCTTTGGCTCTGTGTTTGCGTTTGGCGCGTACATGAAACTGTTAAAGCAAATGGGCGCTGACAAGGCTGCATATGTGGTCTTGGTATACCCCATGGTTGCACTGGTTATTTCCACCTTTTTCGAAGGCTATACCTGGAGCGTTTTATCTGTGGTTGGGGTGGTCATTGTGCTGGTAGGCAACGCCATTGCAATGGGGAAAGTTCCCCGCTTTATGCGTCGCCCACCGGTGTCGAGCTAGGAGCTGGTAAAACCGTTTATTTGAGCGCGTTGATTTTCTTATTCAGTTCGTAAGCAGGCTCGGTAACAATGGTTTCAAGGGTTTCGATTCGCGCCATCAAAGCTTCAATCTGCGCATCTTTTTCCTCTAAACGCTGCTGCTGTTTGTCGGTCACGCTTTTAACGAACGGGTTGCTGCACTCGCCGTTCATCCAGTCGTTTAGTCGCCACTGAAATTTTGCGTCTAAGTAGCTTGCCAAAAGCACAAGCGACGTCAGGCTGCCAATTAACAAAACTATACTTAACGTAGACATAATTTTTTCCTAATCCAAATTTCAAGGTTGAAGGCTTTTAGGGAAAATGCCCTAAACGCACGTTACTGCACTTACTGTTTTAACTAGTCGTTTGTTGCTTAAAAAAATTACAGCATTGACGAAAAAAGTTTGTAATAAAAATTCGTGGGGGCAGACTGATAGAAGTAACACAATAAAATAACAACAGTTTTTGTGATTAGGGATGTGACGTTGGGGCAGGGTTTTGAAGATGTTTTTGCGCAATACGGGGCAATACTGAGCCGTGTAGCCAACAGCTATGAAGCAAACGAAGCGATGCAGCAAGAATTATTGCAAGAAATTGCTATTGCCGTCTGGCAGGGGCTGTCTCGCTTTAAGGGCGATAGCAGCGTGAAAACCTATATTTTGAAGATAGCTCATAACCGCGCAGTTACTCACGTAGCAAATCAAGTGAAGCGTCTCGATACCCATCAATATGACCACGATGATTTGGGCTCTGACGGGTTCGCGAGTACTACCCATTCACCAGAGGAAATGTCTAGTCAACACCAGTCATTAGAACGCCTACTTCGCGCGGTACGGGCACTTCCATTGCAGTCAAGACAAGTGCTAACGCTTTCTCTTGAAGGCTTAAGTTACGATGAAATTGCAGACGTCTGTGGTCTGACTAAAAATCATGTTGGTGTGATATTAAAGCGCGCCAAACAAAGTATCATGCAGGAGCAACCGCATGCATAATTCAGATAATGAGAATCAAACGAACCCGCCCGTATCAGTAGACGATGCGCAAAATGATGGCCTTTCTGCGCTATGGCAAGCTCAGCCAGTTACGACTATCAACCTCTCTGAAGTAAAAGCCAGTTTAAGCAGCGAGCGAACCAAGCAACGCTGGTATATGTTGGTTGACTCCTTAGCGTTTATCCCAGCGATCTACTTGCTAGTTGTTACTTGGGAAAAGTTCACTTTTGTCGCCCACGCGATGTTTGTTTTTATGCTGGTCACGGCTCTTCCCCTGCTTGTTTATCAGCTGTGGTTAAGAAGAGTGGCCGCATTTTCAAAAGACACTCAAACCGCTGACCACCTAACGCAGCTAATAAAGCAAATTAAGAATAACGTTAAGATTGCTGTAATCACTAAACACTCGACATGGACTGCAGTGTTATTTGGATGTGCCTTTCTGGTGGAGCGCTATTTTTATGGGGAGCTTACCCCAGAGAAAGTTATGAAGATGGCTATAGTTATGACGTCCATGAGCGTTGTGATGATAGTGTGGTATGTGTGGGCGAGCAAAAGACAAAAGCGTTTTGAGCGTCAACTCGAAACGCTTGAGAAGATGGCACAGCAGCGTTAAGGGCGCATGAGTGCAAAAGTACGATGTTTTGACTTTGAGCGCTTAATTGTTATTACTTGTGCTCGGAGTGCTCACATTATCTTTCAGATCTTGCTCTGCGCTTTCATTGGACTCGTCAGCTTCACTGTCGTCTTCATCACTATCTCTACGGGTTCTGTTATCACCCAAGAAAAACTCATAATAAAGGTCTAACGCGAACTCAGATTGGTCTTCCAGTGTGGTTTGAATGGCTTCTAAATATAAACTAGGTAGAAGCTGATATTTTACCGCCAAGTCAGGCGGTAGTTGTCTGCGTCGTAGCGTGCTATTGGCGTCGTTGTTACTTAGACCAACGTCTACATTGTATTCCACAGATAATCGCTCGTTAATCTGCCCTCTTACCGACAGTAAATCTTCGTTAGTGCTTAAACTAAAATCATCAATACCTAGCGCGCTTCCTACTTGTCCTGTCAGGGTTTTGGTGTTGGATAAACCAAAGCCTACCAGCAGCGCAGCGTAGTTAGGATCTTGTGTGCCCGAGTTCGGTCCAGAACCTGTAAGTAGATATGACAATACGCCCTGTTGATCCATCGCAGGCTCAGAGAACAGGTTAATACTCGGCGAGTCAGCCGCGCCATCAATTCGGATACCTGCAATTACGTCGTCATCGGTTTTAGCCGGGTCGCGGATGGCTTCGACCAGCAACAAAGGTTGGTCGATGGGGCCGTTAAATTGTACTTCACCGGTTTGAATAATTAATTGTTGTCCGTAAGCGTTGTATCGACCATTTAAAATTTGAAGGTCACCATAGCCCACAAGTGCAGGTTGCGTGTTTACGCGAATGCCACCATATAAACTTGCAGTAAGGCCAAACGCTTCGAGTTTTACTTCTTCGGTTTTGTTTTTGTCGATGTTGACCAATACCGAAGCGTGGACGATATCTAGCGGTTCCTCTCTATCCGGTTCGCCACGCAGGTGCACGTCTTTTGATGGTGAAACAGCACTCTCAGGTAGCGACTCTATTTCAATTCTCGCCCAAGGAATATTTACCTCGCCACTCACGTCCACTTTTTCTTTTGTGGCGGCGATATCGATATTCGGTGATACCTTGAGTCGAATGTTTGGCTGACGAATTTCGAAACCGTTTCCTTTTAAATTAAATGTCGCACTGGGGTTGGATGACCAGTCTAACTCGCCTTTTAACGCCCCTTTTCCTCCGCCTAGTAAGAAGGTGCCGTCTAGAGCAGCGGTTTGACCATTAAGCGATACTTTTTGATTCCAATCGGCCAGTGTCACAGGTGTATCTTGTATATCGATAGCGCCATTTGAAACTGTCAATTCACCGTTAAGCGTAGGGTCGTCAATGTAACCACTTAACGATACGTTCCCGTTTAACTTTCCTGTAAGGGTTCTGATAGCAGGGGAAAGGGGTTTGAATGGTGCAACATTAAGCCCTTGCATCTCTAGTTTACCATCAAGTGGTATACGCGATTCGAAAGGACGGGTATTCAAGGTTAGTGTTGCATCCCCGACATCTTGGCTTGAGATCACAGATGTTGATGCTAACTGCCCCTGCTTTATCTCTCCTTTAGTTTCTATGGAGTTAATAGTGAGCGTTAGCGGGCGCGTTTCACCAAGTTGCCATGGCGCAGAACTCATAGACGCAGTAAATGTGGCATCGATTGGGTCGTTAGCTGAGTAGCTGCCTTTGGTTTTTACGGTAAGTGTTGCCTGTGAGGGACTTGAAACAACAGTAGGCGCTAACTCGTTCGCCCACAACCCGATGGGCAGCGCCGTCGCGCTGATATCCCAACTGGCTTTGTTTTGTTGATAATTCACGTTTGAAATACACAGCTCACCTTCTTTTCGAGAGGTCCAACAGTGCTGACCTATTTTAGCCGTTATAGGTGTGGTGCCTATATCTACACTGAACGGGCTTGATAACGTCCACTGCATATTAGCGAGCTTCAATGCGGTATCACTAATTTCCCCCACCCAGTGATTGTTAGTCCATGCACCTTTCAAAGACAGCCCAATATTATTGTTGGGCACAGCTAGGTCAATATCTGCGGTGTGGTCGCGATAGGTACCGTTAACTTTGATTTCGCCGTTCAATGGTCCTTGCTGCGCGGCAGAGGCATTTAAATTGGGTGACACAGCGATATTAGATAGGGCGAGTGTGCCGTTAGCAGTTGGATTTTGCCAAGGACCGGCGGCTGTGATATTGCCACTTACCGCACCTGTCACTTCTGGGTATAGGCTTGAAATAGCGTTAACGTTTATCGCAATATTTGCATTTAAATGCCGCTTATTCAGTACTTGAGCAATGGCGCGTATCGTGTTTCGCTCTTGCTCGTGTTCTTGAATGATATTGACGTTAGTAACGAATAAGTCGCTGGGGCCAGCATAAACCGCATTCCCCTTCACCTGAAGCGGTTTGCCTTGAAGTACACCCGAGACAGTCATATCTCTTAGGCTCATGTGTAATCCGCCGCGCTCAGAGTATTGCAATATACTGTCTATTTCTCCGCTAATTTTTTCAGGCGCATAAGTGCTGAATTGCCGCCCTGATACATTCTTAAGCGTTGTCTTACCTTCCCACGCGATACTTTCATTTAGATAAAGGGTACCAGTGTTGGTTAAGCTCCCATCCAAAGCGTTTATATTGGCTTCATTAACAAAAATATTGTTCTTTTTCAGCACCACATCAAGTGATACTGGTACATTGCCAATGTCAGGCAATGTAGCTGCGCCTGCTCCTTTAAGTACGTAATCACCCATGGTGCCGGAAAGCGTTAACTGTCCTTCTTTGAGCGTAGTGTTTTCCAGTGTCGGTATGGCTTGTTCTTGCCAGTTCGCAGTGAATTCTATGGGAAGGTTACTGTCTAGAATGTTGGCCATTAGGTTAGCGTTTGCGGTTACCGCGCCTCTGGCAACAACTGACAGCGTTAAGTCGTCCAACGCACCCGCGGCCGCTACACTCAGTTCTTGTGGTGTGTCAACAAGCTTCGTTTTCGCGTTAATAGCCACATTTAATGGGAAGTTTCCGTCAAGTGTTGCGCTCGCTTTTCCTTTCACCTCACCTTGTTCATGTACAACGGTCATTTCTTCAATAGCGACATCGCTGCCCTTAAAGTGAGCCTCTAACAGCGAGATGAGTGAAATGTGCTGTTTGCTCTCCCCTTGAATTATGTGTAGATCTTCTACTAAAAAAGTACCAAGAGACAAAGGAATAGGGGTAGCTATATTTGGTAGTTCGGGGACGTCGTAGTTTAGTGAGTATGACGTAGGCAAAGCGCTATCAGCACTTGGAGCCTGTTCTTTTTTGGGAGCAGGCTGCTCACTATTAGTTTCCGATGCATTGGTCATGGCTGCCGGTGAAGAGCTGGCAGCTTCATCTTGGTTTAGCAGAGCAATGCGAACACCTTTCGCGGCGATGCTGTCAAGTATGAGGTCGCTATTTCCTTCAAAATCGGTTAGCTCTAGTTCATCAATTTCTACTGTTGTCGTAAGTAGAGCAAGTTTGATATTCGCTAGCGCTAAATACCCAACATCAATAGGCAGGGGTAATTCAATCTGGCCACCTGCAGGTGCATCATCGGAAGAGTCAGGCGCGTTTGATCGCTGTGTAAGCGTAGCGTTTTCCAGCGTGACTTCATTGACACATACTCTAGGCTCAAACAAACAACGCCAGGTAATATCAATGTAGGCATATTGTGCAGACACCTTCCATTCCGGGTTTTCCCACTCCACATTATGCACTTCTAGTGTGTCAGCAAACCCACCGTCAATGGCATCGATGGAGAGGTTTTCAACAAACGTGTTGGCCAGTAACTTAACTGTAGGGCCGCCTAAGGGACTTATCAAAACGGCATACAACGCGACCAGTATAAGAACCGGTGAAAGTAAAATAGCCGAAAGCGTACGTTTTCTCATAGCTCAGGCCCCAACAAAATATGTAACTGCCATGTATTCTCGTCTGGCGCAAAGCCTCTTGCCACGTAAAGTCTGACTGGACCTATTGGTGAAAGCCAATGTACACCAGGTCCAACGCTATATGTCAGCGTTGTGCTGGTGTCGTTTGTTGCTGTACCTGCATCGACAAACGCTGCCACTCTCCAATTATCTGCCACTTGATAGGCATACTCTACACTCGATGTAGCAAGGTACTTCCCTCCAATAGAGTCAACAATGAGTTCTCCTGTTTCTGGATCAATGACTTCAGCTGTCGGAGAAATTTCGCGATAGTCGAAGCCGCGAACACTTTTATCGCCCCCTGCATAAAAACGCAACGACGTTGGCACCTCATCAAAACTATTGGTTTTAATAACCCCAGCTTCACCGCGTATGGTTATTCTGTGCACATTGTTAAAGGTACGGATAAGCGTGGCTTCAACCACGGCCTTGGCAAAATCGATATCAGAACCATAACCTTCTCTGCCTATTTGGGTGAGCATTTGAAGGTAGGTACCATTATTAATGTTGAGCTCACTGTCTTTATCGCGATAGGTTAACGAGTACCCGGGTAATACTAGGGACGTGGTATTTGTACTCAATTCCCCTTGATCATAAGTTTCACGTAGATAGGTCACCGAGCCATCGTGTTGCCATGGTGAATTGTCATGTTGCCAGTAACGGTGTGCAGACAAAGATAGGGTTTCACTCTCAAAGGAAGTGTTGCTGTACTCTATAAATTGGTAACCCGCCTCTATACTCGCGTAATCCCGCGTTATGTTTCTCATAGGTATACGGTAGTCGGCAGTCACTGATTGTTCTGGCGCTGAAATGAAAATATCAGATGAAACAGAGTGCCCTTTACTATTCACCCAAGGACGCTCCCATCCTAAGCGAACCCGTGGGCCCGTGTCAGTGGCTGCGCCAACAGAAACGTTAAATGCGTCTGTAGGTCTGTGAAGTAACGATACCTCAACCGGTACCAGCAAACCATCAGCCTCACTTACAACCGGGCGTGCAATAACGCGGGTAAAATACCCAGATTGATTAAGGCTTCTGTTGAAATCGGCAAGTGTTGCTGAAGAGTACGCATCGCCTGTTTTAAACGGCTTTAGCCGCTCAATGATGGCTTTCGCTTTGTCATCGCCAATAAATTTTAGCTCTCCAAATTGGTACTGGGGCCCGCTTTGCGCAATCAAAAGTACGTTTGCTTGTTTTTCGTCACGCACTAGGTCGAGACGCGTCGCCTGCCAAAAATAATCAAAATAGCCATTAGATAAGGCGTAGTTAAACATGGACGACTTAAACGACTCGTAAATGGTTTGGTTTAACACGTCGCCTTCTTTAAGCTTTAGTGAATTAAAACGTTCTCTGAAAGCCTTATCTTCACGTCCCGCACCTATTATTTCGCGAGTAACCTTATTTATGGTAAGCGGCGCATTCAAAGCAACATTCACTGTAACCTTGTCGCCCTCTTCAATACTTACCTTGGTCTCGCTGTTGTAATAACCATAGGGTTGAACCGCTGTCGCTACCGTTTCACCCACTTCATCTTGCCAGTAAGGGTCAGTAAGCAACGATTTTTCCACGTCGAGACTGTTTAAATACAGGCGGATATTATTACGCAGTTTGTCGTCTTCTACGCCCTGAATGTTATAGGAAATAGGGTCTTGGGCATGTGAAAAAGTAAAGAGAGCACACGCTAGCGTGCACAATGTACTGCCCACCAAAACTCGGACTGCTTTGGTGATTCTGAACATAAATTGTCGGAAAAGATGGTCTTGCAAACTGGCAAGCCCGCTCCAAATCGAAGGCATGAAAAGGCTAAGTCCTTAAGGTAACGCTGGGCTGTGAAGCTTACCGCTTGATGGTAAAATCCATATTATGTCTGTGGTTAATGATACCACATCTGCAATTTGTATCCGCAAACTACGACGAGAGATCAAATAATTGCGCTGACGTCGGTAATTAATACCAATCCGCATAGAATGCAATCAACGTATTTTCCTAACTAGAATGCCCTTCTTCAGAACATATCTTGCACATTCACTCACTGAACATAGAGCCTAGTATTGCTTTGTTTTTGTACATCTGGGCATGAGTGGGTATACTCTGCGTAACTTAACTTCGAGTTTTTTGCCTAAGCTAAGTTCCACTAACAATAAAAAACAACAAGGGAATGTTATGTCTTCTAATAAGGCTCTCTTACCTACGACACTAGTTACTTTGCTACTGTTGGTTTGCTCTTTCCCCACACTGGGCGCAGATCAAACTAAGGCAGAACCCGAGTACGAAAAATTCAGTTCTTTGCCAACTTATTGGACTCCGTCGCTGTCACCCGATGGCTCAAAAATCGCTTTTGTTCAAAACGTTGAGCAAGAAGAAGCGTTTGCCATGCTTGCCACTTACGACTTAAAAAAGGGTGAAAAGCACTACCTACTGCGATCGGACAATGAACGCGTAAAAATTAACTGGTACAACTGGGTGAACAATGAACGGCTGGTGGTTAGCGCTCGTTACGAAACCCGCCGTGGCACCACGAAAGTTCACGACACACGGTTGTTAAGCATTAAGTTTGACGGTGAAGGCGGTGCATTCAACTTGGTTGAATGGGAGAGAATAAAGCGTCGAGCAGGTAACCCGAACCACATTCCTCAATTTCACGATGACGTTATCGACTGGCTGCCTGACGATCCAGAACATATTCTAATTGCCTTAGACGCTGAGGTGTTGGGGCTGCCGTCGGTTTACAAAATCAATGTTAATGATGGTGGCGTAAGTCGCATTATTCGCGGGAAAAAACGCATTAGAGATTGGATGACGGACCAACAAAATAACGTTCGTATAGGTGTTTCGCTTGATTACGATACAGGAGAGCGAGAAGTCTTTCTAAAAGAAGGAGACGATTGGCGCACCTTATTTGCTTACAACGCTATGTCTGACAAGGGTGAATACCCAGTTGGCTTTGCAAAAGACCCAAATATTCTTTATTTCAAAGGTTATAAAGGAGACTTCCGTGCATTGTACACCTTGAACCTTACTACTAATGAGCGAACAGAGGTGTATGCTGATGAAGGGTATGATGTTAATGGTAGCCTTATCTATTCACCGGTTACCCGAGATGCAATAGGAGTACGCCATGACGGTCGACATTATTGGGATGAACGTTACGTCGCTCTTCAAAATGGTATCGATGCTGGTCTTCCTGATTACGACAATACCTTAGTGAGCTTTAGCGACGACGAACAAACATATATTGTTTATTCAGAGTCGGACACCTTACCAGGAGTTTATTTGCTGGGTGACCGTAAAGAAGGCACGTTGGTGATGCTTTTTGAGCAGTATGCTCAAATAGATCCGGCAAAATTATCTGAGCATACGTTAATTGAATATGAAACCAGAGACGGCATCAAAATCGAAGCGTATTTGACTTTACCAAAAGGCGAAGGCCCATTTCCTACCATTATTCATCCCCACGGCGGCCCTGGAGCAAGAGATTTCAGTGGTTTCGACTATTGGACAGCGTATTTTACGTCGAAAGGTTATGCAGTACTAAGGCCTAACTTTAGAGGTTCTAGAGGGTATGGGTACAGCTTTGCGCAAAGCCAAATGAAAGGCTGGGGCTTGGCTATGCAAGATGATATCACCGATGCGGCAAACTGGATGGTAGAGCAGGGGCACGCTGAGCAAGACAACATGTGTATTGTGGGCGCTAGCTATGGCGGTTACGCCGCCCTGATGGCAACTGTTAAAACCCCGGATCTGTTTAAGTGTGCGGTGAGCTTTGCTGGCGTAAGTTCACTTAAACACGTCATTATTCATTCTCGCCGTTTCCTGAACAACGAATTTGTGAAAAACCAAATAGGGGATGATTATGATGACCTTGAAGCGCGCTCGCCTTACTACAATGCGAAAGGGATAAAGACGCCAATTTTGCTGGTACATGGAGAGGAAGATAGAGTTGTCCCTCCACTTCATAGTCGCTACATGGCTGACGAGTTAGATGATTACGACAAGGTCTACAAATATGTAGAGCTTGAAAGTGGCGACCACAATTTGTCTATTCAGCGAAATCGTCATATTTTCTTTAAGGAAATGGATGCATTTTTAGACCAACACCTTAGGCCAGCGAGTAAAGCGAGTGCTGCAACGGCAAACGTTTCAGCTTCCGAGTAACACCCGTTAAATGCACCAGTATTTACGACAAGATTTTGCTTGGCTGGCGGCTTTTTAACCAAGTTTCAGGTATACTCAACAAGGCGCGTTAATTTCGCGCCTTTTTAATTTCCCCCACTTTATTTCATATTCGAGACTTTATGCCCCAGACTTCTAATGGCGTATCTGAGGATACTGCAGTTGTGCAAAAGCCAGCGCTTGGCCTTGTTGAATTTGTTGCGCTAATGGCTACGATGACATCCCTTGTCGCGTTGAGCATTGACGCTATGCTGCCTGCGTTGATTCAAATTGGCGAGTCACTACAGGTCGCCGAGGCGCATCAAACCCACTTAATCGTTACCGTGTTCTTTTTAGGCATGGCACTGGGTCAAATGTTCTTTGGGCCTTTTTCCGATAGCCGCGGCCGTCGCCTAACTATATTAGTGGGCCTGTGTATTTTCGCCTTAGGTACATTTGTTTGCATGATGGCCACCAATTTGGAGACCATGCTGGTAGGTCGCGTTATTCAAGCATTTGGGGTGTCTGGGCCACGAATAGCCTCTATGGCAATTATTCGCGACCTTTACGTTGGCGATGCGATGGCAAAAGTCATGTCGTTTATCATGATGGTGTTTATATTAGTGCCTATGTTGGCGCCTATTATTGGGCAAACGGTGATGGAGTTGACCTCATGGTTCCATATTTTCACTATGTTTCTCATTGTGGCTACCATGGCCGGCATTTGGTTTTTTTCTCGTCAAGGGGAAACCCTGCCAAGAGCAAGGCGTAAAAAGTTTTCATGGGCGCAGTTTTTCGCATCTTCAAAGTTCATTCTCACTAACCCAGCAGTGATGGGTTACACCTTTGCTATGGGCTGTATTTTTGGGGCATTCCTGGCGTATTTAAGCGCTTCGCAAACCATATTTACTGTGTTTTACAACGTAGGTGAATGGTTTCCCTACATCTTTGCAACGCTTGCTTTTTCAATTGGTCTCGCCTCTTACTTTAACGGCAAAATGGTGATGCGTTTTGGGATGCGCAAGCTTTGTCGTTTTGCACTTAAAGGGGTTAACGGGTTTGCCGTTGTGTATTTAGTGTTGCTGTTGGCGTACGACGGCTTGCCGCCTTTAATTCCTACGGTTGCGGTTATGTTTGTAGGCTTTTTCTTTGTGGGCATACTGTTTGGTAACTTAAACGCCATGGCGATGCAGCCGCTTGGCGATATGGCAGGTTTAGGCGCGGCCATAATTGGCTCATTTTCTAGCCTTTTCTCGGTGCCTGTTGCACTGTTCGTCGACAGTTTCTTAAATGGAAATTTAATGCCTATCGGCTGGGGATTTCTCGTCTTTTTTGCTTTATCTTACGTATCCGTACGCTATGCTGAGCGCGTTCGTGAAGGTTCTATTTAGAAGGTGTATCGGCGTGTCGCAGAGGTCAGTTGCGTAAGAAAGATACTTATTAGCAGGCTTACGGACATAAAAAAGCCCGACCAAAATGGTCGGGCAAGAGGGCTTAGTTAAGCACCTAACGACAGAAACTGTCCTAACCTCTGCTCTTACACTACTATGGCCTTCATGTCAGTCATGTAGCCACGTAAGGTCTTACCTACCGATTCCACACCGTGTGAGCGGATGGCTTCGTTAATTTCAACAAGGCGTTTGTTCTCTACCTGATTAGAAGTAGCGGCTAAACCCTTACCGATAACGCTGGTATCAATGGTAGGCATAAATTTCTCACGCAAAATTGGAATTGCTGCGTTAGCAAACAAATAGTTTCCGTATTCTGCTGTGTCTGAAATAACCACGTTCATTTCATACAAACGCTTACGTGCGATTGTGTTAGAAATAAGCGGTGTTTCATGCAGTGATTCATAGTACGCAGACTCAGGTAAAATACCGGCTTCAACCATTACGTCGAACGCAACTTCAACACCACACTTGATCATGGCAACCAGTAAGATGCCGTGGTCAAAGAATTCTTGTTCACTAATTTCACCTTCATAAGCCGGTGCGTTTTCAAACGCGGTTTCACCGGTTTCTTCACGCCACTTAAGCAGGTTCGCATCGCCATTCGCCCAGTCTTCCATCATGGTGCGAGAGAACTCACCGCTGATGATGTCGTCTTGGTGCTTTTCGAATAGCGGACGAAGTAAATCAGTTAACTGCTCAGAAAGCTCAAACGCTTTCACTTTCGCAGGGTTTGAAAGACGGTCCATCATGTTAGTCACACCGCCAATCTTAAGTGCTTCAGTAATAGCTTCTAGGCCGTACTGAATAAGTGCACCTGCGTATCCTGGCTCGATACCGTCATCAACCATTTTTTCAAACGCAAGTACCGCTGCAACTTGTTGCATACCACACAAAATGGTCTGCTCGCCCATGAGGTCAGATTTAACTTCAGCCACAAATGATGACTCAAGTACACCTGCGCGGTCACCGCCCGTTGCACTTGCAAGTGCTTTGGCTTGATCCCAACCTTTACCTTCAGGGTCGTTTTCTGGGTGTACAGCAATCAGAGTTGGTACACCGAAGCCACGCTTATATTCTTCACGTACTTCAGAACCCGGGCTTTTCGGCGCACACATGATTACTGTGATATCGCTACGAATTTGCTGCCCTTCTTCAACGATATTGAAACCGTGAGAGTAACCTAGCGTTGCACCTTCTTTCATAAGCGGCATAACGGCTTCGACTACGCTAGCGTGCTGCTTATCAGGTGTTAAGTTATATACTACGTCTGCTTCTGGAATGAGCTGTTGGTAAGTTCCAACGGTAAATCCGTTACTGGTTGCGCGCTTATATGAGTCGCGTTGCTCATCAATGGCTGCTTGACGCAGCGCATAAGAAACATCTAACCCTGAGTCACGCATATTCAAGCCTTGGTTAAGGCCCTGCGCGCCGCAGCCTACAATGACAATTTTCTTGCCTTTTAAGAACTGACAACCGTCAGCGAATTCATCGCGTGCCATGAAACGGCAGCGGCCAAGCTGATCTAACTGCTGGCGAAGTGACAGGGTGTTGAAATAATTAGCCATAAAAATTTCCGAACAACATTCATTTTTGTCAATATCAAACACCGACCTTGGTGTTGACAGACCTCGTCTATGACGACTTGATATTGAGACTAAAAGATTTCTTTTGTTTTGGAAAATGATATATTTGCAAGATAATATTGCATAAAGTGAAATGTTTATGGATTTTCGCAGTCTACAGCTGTTCAATCACCTAGCTACCAGCCTGCATTTTGGCATTACCGCCGAGGCCATGTATGTGTCGCCTTCTACGTTAAGCCGGGTTATTCAACGCCTTGAGGACGAGTTAGGCTGCACGTTGTTTAAACGTGATAACCGCAAAGTGGCGCTAACCCACAGTGGGCACAAGCTGCTGTCTTTTTCAAAGCAAGCGCTGAAAGATTGGCAACAGCTAAAGGTCGACTTAAAAGAAGATAACGACGCATTGCAGGGCGAGCTCAGCGTATTTTGCTCGGTTACCGCCAGTCAAAGCCATTTACCCGCTATGCTTAGACAGTTCAGGCAACAGCACCCGGGTGTTGATATACGCCTAATTACCGGCGATCCTGCTCTTGCGATAGAAAAAGTGAAAGGCAAACAGTGCGACTTATCTATTGCTATCTACACCCCTGATATGCCGACAGATTTGCATTTCACTGCGCTTGATAATGTGCCTTTGGTACTTATTGCCCCAAGAGAGTGGCGACTTACTCAACTAAGCCAGTTGGACTGGACCAAACATCAGGTGATTATGCCTGAAACCGGCCCAACCCGTCGTACTGCCTACCACTGGTTTGCTGAACACGGTATTCGTCCAAATGTGTATGCTTATGTCGGCGGTAACGAGGCTATCGTGAGCATGGTTGCACTTGAATGTGGTGTGGGTTTTGTGCCTAAAGTGGTACTTGATCACTCCAGTATGGCCAATGCTGTAACCCAAATACCTGTTGAAGATATTGAGCCTTATGCCCTAGGATTGTGCTGCTTGCAGGATAAGCAAAACGAGCCGCTTATTAACGCCTTTATGCAGCTTAATTTGCAAACGCGTGGCTAAGTTTAAGGCATAGCTGGTGCTCAGCTAGCGCTCAACTGTTTAATAAGGTTATCGAGGGCGCGATAGCCCAATGCTTCTGCAATGTGCGCCCGCGATACAGCGTTTTGCTCTTCAAGGTCAGCAATGGTTCTTGCCACTTTTAACGTGCGATGAAATACCCGCATAGACAAATTAAGCTGTTTAGCAGCGGCTTGTAAAAACTGCAAATCAGCGTCATCAAGTAAGCATATATCGGCAAGCTCACCCGCGTGCAGCGCCCCATTTGGCTTACCTTGCCGTAGCCCTTGTTTGTGACGCGCTGCAATGACCCGCTCTCGCGTTGCGTGTATCGAGTCGTCAGATCTATTGGCACGCTCTGGCAGGTCGTAGTCAGGTAGCCGCGGCACTTCGACTTGTATATCAATTCTATCAAGCAGTGGGCCCGATAACCGGTTCAAGTAGTTGAGCTGTTGCTGCGGGGTTAGTCGGTTATCATCAATATCACCCGTCGGGCTTGGATTCATCGCCGCTACTAGTTGAAAGTTGGCGGGGTATGTGGCGCTTCCTGAAGCACGAGACAAATGCACGTCGCCGGTTTCAAGTGGCTCGCGCAATACATCCAGTGCCTTTCGCCCAAATTCAGGCATTTTCCTAATAATGGGTTTAAGTTGTAAATATTGTCAATTCGAATGTTTAATTGCATACCTTTGACTAGCAGATTGCAGTGACCTTAACCACAAAAACTCAACCTATGTTATGAAATTTGCCAGCGTTGAGTGACATCCTACAAAGCGGTTATTTTGCTAACGTATTTTTGCCCCATTATCAGTTTACGTAAATACTCTAAGGCGGCTTTGACGTAAGCGGACCTTCAAATATGGGGCGCAGACGAAAATGGCGAAGCCGCCCTGTGTTTTTTGCGCCCCAACGACCGAAGGAAGTGCCAACAGCGTTTTGTTATGGCTTTTCCCCCGGTGGCTTTGGTTTGGGAACATTGTGGTTCCTTACATTACGAGGTCCCGGCGGTGGCGGCGGAGGTGGTGGTTGTTTAGACATTTTTAACCTCTTAAGTTAAAGCCATTATTTTTAAAACGATGGTTGCGATTAAAGCTAGGAATAAACTAACGCTCAATGCTCTTACCGTAAAGTAAAGTTGCTCCGAGCGATAGTCATTATTTTTTGCATTGAAGGAGCCATATTCTGTGTAACTTTGTAGAAGAAATTTATTGAAGTAAGACTTTACAAGATCTTCTTTTTCGTCAAATCCTGCGTAAGTTGACTCTAAACTTTGGTAGTAGTCCTCTATGTCCTCCGCCGTAGGCATATACTGGTCGACCAACCCAGACCAGCAATTTTTAAAATGATAGCACGCAACAAACAACGAAATAGATGCAAATAATAGGAGTATATAAAAAACGAAGTTTTCACAGGTAGTGAAAGAGTTTGTGTCAAAATTAAATACATATGACAGAAGCCCGAAAATGGCGACAATGACTGCCATGGGTAGATTCAGACGAGCATTAATTTTTTCTCTTCGCTCTATCTCAAAAAGATACATCTTTTCATAAAGCTTTAAATTTTCATCATTTTTCAATTTGAATTATCCTTGAAGCTAATGCCAACGCCACCAAAAGGGGCCGAGCGAAGCGAAGTCCAGCCCAATGCGGTCTTTTGCATTGCGCGATTGTGCTTGGCCTTTTAGGCAAGACGCTACAATTCCGCTTTGTTCGTGATTTTATTCATTGTTTTTACTAAGTTTTCAAATCTTTGTACCTCTGATAGAAAACTATGCAAATAACCAAGAGAGCCCATTATGGAAACCATGCATAAAGCGGCCTCTTCAGACATCCCGTCTATTACTCTGGTTTCTGGGCCAAATTCGTGATCATAGATAGACGCTAAAGATTTGACCGCTTTTTCTCTTCTATCAGGATCTAAAGAATGGGATAGCGCATTTCTTAGCACATTAATCTTTTTAATAAGATTCCACATATTATTATTGTTATCGTTAACAGAAATGGCTTTACATAACTCAAGCTTTTGGTGAAATTGAAGCTTGGCATTTTCTATATGCTCACCGTGCAAAACGAAAGCCTCAAGCGCTTGGTTCATCAAATCTTCAGCTACAAGATGCCCCTTAAGAAGTATCTGAGCAGAATCATCTACGTACTTAACTTCTTCGGAAAATTTATTCTGGATATCTTCTAGTGTCATCGCCATACGATTTGCCTAACAGCTTATTATTGAGACTTCATAGTAACACCCGTTTCCTCTGAAAAACCATTACCTGAGTCTTCAGAAGAAGGAACTTTAGAGGTCCGCTTCACGTACTTAGCGGACGTTGGACATAACTTTTGCGGAAGTCCGCTTCAGACAAACAGCGGACCATCATGGTTTAGGTTTTTAACTTTCCAGTTGCACCATAAGAGGACTGTTCGCGTCCAGAGTTTAAATTCGAACTGTGTGCAGTAAGCAGACATTGGTTTTTTCGTTTTATTGAGCTGAAATGAGCAGAGGTAGGTCCGCCATAAATTGAGTAGGTGCTTTTGGTGGCAAAGCGGTCAATAGTGTTAATACACCATCAAAATAAACGACTCAAAGGACTTACTAAACCATTAGCGCCCTGCTGAAGAACATGAGTATATATTTGAGTGGTTTTTACATCAGAATGTCCCAGTTGGGCCTGAACTGTTCGGATATCTGCGCCAGACTGTAGTAAGTGGGTAGCAAATGAGTGCCTTAAAGTATGGGGCGTGATTGGTTTCGTCAAACCCGACACCAATACAGCTTGTTTTACCGCTTTGCGAACGCAGGTAGGATGAAAATGATGCCTTCTTATCTCACCAGTTTCTGGGTCTGCGCTAAGTTTATGAGAGGGAAACAGGAACTGCCAAGCAAGCGATTTATTAGCCGAAGGGTATTTTTTAGCAAGTGCATGAGGATCCAAACACCGGCGTATTGCTCATTTTGTAAATCGAGTCTCAGGTATTCATCAACCTGCGCGATTTGATTTCTAAGTAGTGGAATTAGCTCCGTTGCCAAAGTAACGAATAAAAACGCAAGGATCTAAGGCTCAATTCTTCATTCACGTTACCAAAGGCAAAACAACAAAATATACAGGCCCTCGTAAAGTGGTGTGTAAACGTGATGTGATTGGAGCTTTAACTAGACTCAGAGGGTTTTCCACTGCGTACACCTAACCAAAAACTATTTTTGCTAGCAAATGGTGAACCCACAAAGCAATTAGGTAAAGCATTTGAGAAAGCTCTCCAAAGTTCGGGTTTAAAAGAGTCACCTAGAGGACCCCGAAGGCTATACTCTCTCCGACATACTTACATTACGTGGCAGCTTCTCAACGGAACTAGCATGGACGTAATTACGCGCCAATGTGGAACCAGTACCGAAATGATCGAGCAGCATTATAGTCATGTGAAGCCTGAAATGTTTGCCGACGCTTTATCTGGAGTTACCTTTGATAAAGAAGAGCCCAAAGCATTATCTAAGAAAACGTTAAATAGACGTGCTAAGACCGCAGCGCGAGACGAAAAACGCTTTAAAGAGTGGGCTGAAGGTATTCACGACGTGGGTGTATTTAGTGCAAAATATAGTGAGATAATATTACTAATAAGTTCCGCCTAACGATGAAGTGAAAAAAAATTGAGATAAAAACCGATTGCCGGTCGGCACTTTCTATATATAATACCTATCGTTAATCGGTGTTTTAAAAGGGTGCGGCGAATATGAATCTTGGTGAACTTGAAAAGCTAGTTCTACATTATTTATGGAAGCACAAAGATGTTGATGTAAAGCAACTTTATTCGCATTTCATAAATGTGAGGGGAGGAAGCTTAAATACCTACCAGAGTACACTTGATCGCCTTTTCAAAAAGGGACTTCTAGCCAGAAAAAAAGAGGGGCATGCATATATCTATAACACAAAAGTCGAGAGATACGAGTTGATCGGACAGCTTATAAAGTCAGTTGCTAGTGACTTTATTGCTGGCGACGATAGCAGCCTTATCGCAGCTTTTTCTTCCATCTCAAGTGAATTTAGTGTCGACCAACTAACTAAACTAGAGCAACTTATTGAAGAGCAAAAAAAGCTAAAGTCAGTGAACAAGGATTAAGTAAAATAATGACAATATTCTTCAACCTGCTAGCAATTTTTACTATTGCATTCGCAATAACTAATTTGGTTGTGTCTATTGGTGTATCCTTACTAGGACAAAAGTTAACATCTGTTCAGTTAAAACCAAGGAAAGCTCTGCTTTGGTTTTGTGTTTCAGTGCCATGGATGATGAGCATTTTAGTCTGTCTTTACTTACTTGATATATATGTCTACTCAAGCATATTTGAAACTAAACAATATGCTCATTGGCATCACATATCAGATTTCAACTGGTTTAGTTGGCATGCAGTTACAATAATACTCCTGCTCTCTTACATCATGTTTGTATTGACTTCAAAGACGAGACAGCTATGGCTTCATAGACAGGAGGTGAGCTTGCTAACTTGCCTCTCAAAAAACTTAAGCCGGGGGGTATATGAAGTTGAGATACCTAAATTTGCAGCGTTTACCTCTGGAATACGAAGCAAGAAATGTTTCGTAACTACAGGGCTTTTGAATAAGGTTACTCCCGAAGAACTTGATGTCATTTTAAAGCATGAAAGAGCGCATGTTGTAAATAATGATCCCCTGAAAAAGTGGCTGTTTAGTATTTTGGTCTCGTTTTATTTCGCACCAATAGCAAGATTACTAACTCTTCAGATGGTGTTGGCTATGGAACAAGATGCAGACAATGCTGTATTAGAAGAAGGAATTGACCGGATATTCGTAGCAAGCACTTTAATTAAAGTTGCAAAGCTGAATGCGCAAGAGGACATACTTAAGTCAAGCGCTTTAGTTGTAAATTTCGGCGCAGATGTTCTTGAGCAACGCATCTATTTCCTCTTGGGTAGGTTGCAGTTGTCACCTATCAATAAGACTGTAGCGTTCTCTTTTGCCATTGCATTATTTTTTCTATGTATGACTTCTTTAGACGGTGTTCATCATCTTATTGAAACGGTGTTTAGCCATTAAAATTTATTCTGAAAACCGACCGGTGAACGGTTTTTATTTTCAAACCTAGTCGAAGGCTTTTAAAAAAAGCTTTTATAAGGAATTTATTTATGTTTTTTGGAAAAAAATTAAGCAAAAAACCGATCATCAATCGGTATTTCGTGAGTGGTATGCTTATAAGCATGTCCTTCAGTGGGATGTCTGTTGGTGTTAATGCACAAGAAATACTCACATTGAATGATGCAATTAGTCTATCCCTGCAACAACATCCTGAATTACATGTATTCACACATAAATCAGAGGCTGCAAAAGCTCTTATTACTCAAGCTGAGGTTGGCACGCCTAAAGTAGTTAATGCGCAACTCGAGGATTTCTTGGGCTCTGGCAACAACTCAGGGGTATCTGGATTGCAAGCAACATTGAGCATTTCATGGTTACTTGAAAATAACATTATCGAGTCTAGGGTAAATCTGGCTTCATCGAAAGCTGACGCAACTTCAATTGATCAAGAGGTTAGAGCCGTTGATATCGCAGCAAATACAGCACAATTGTATATAACCTTATTGGCTCAAAAAGAGAACTTAAAGTTAGCGAAGATTGCAGAAGACCAAGCGAAAGATCTCTTGGACAATGTAGAAGGTCGTGTAAAAGCAGCAAAAGCTAACGCTATCGATGAACTCCGCGCTCGCGCTTCGCTATCTTTGTACGAGCTAGAAGTAGAAGATCTTGTTCATGAGATTGCAGCAACAAAATCTGCATTAGCGGCGCAGTGGAAGGGCACTACAAACTTTTCAGTAACTGGAACGCTTACAAATATTCCTTCAATTTCTGAGTTAGATGAAGTTTTGAAAAGATTGAAGGAAAACCCGAAAATCCAACGCTACATATTACAGCAACAAGAAATTGAATCTGAAATTGATTTGGCAGTAGTAGAGGAGTCACCCGCTTGGGAAGTGTCGACAGGCATTAGACGAAACGAAGTAATTGACGACTTTGCATTTGTAGCTGGGATATCAATACCTATTGGAGGCGAAGGTCGTAATAAAGGATTAATCACGTCTTTGCGTGCGAAGCAGAGCCAAAGTGCTGCTGAATCTGATGCCTTACTTCAAAGTATTTCCACTGATGCTCTGTTGTTGACTCACAAATTAAAGCACAGCCTTCATGTAATCCAAAAATTATCAAACAGCTCCATTCCGGTGTTAGAGAAAGCAAATGAGCAAGCTAGTCGAGCATACAACATCGGAAGTTACTCATATACGGACCTCTTTGCGGTCCAGAAAGAACTGTTAAATGCACAGAAGAGCCTAATCGATGCCTATACCAACATTCAACTATCAAACATTGAATTAGAGAGATTAACGGGTACTTCGGTATCCAAGAATGAGAGAGCACTATGAAACTTCGCAAATTATTTACGCTAATAGCATTTGCCCATATTGGCATTAGCTTATCCGCAATCAGTAATCTAGCTGTTGCTGAGTCAGCTAAAGAAATTACTCAAGAAGAAGTAGAGAAAGGCCCTAATAATGGTCGAGTATTGAGACAGGGTGACCTTGCTATCGAGCTGGCGATTTATGAAACCGACACCCCTCCCGAATTTCGTGTATACGCTAGTTATGCAGGACAGCGAATATCAGCTGAAGACATTGAAGTGAACGTAAAACTCACGCGTTTGGGAGATGGTATCGATGACATAGATTTTTATGTTGAGGGCAATTATCTGCGCGGTGACATGATTATCTATGAACCACACTCTTTTTTAGTTTCACTTACCGCCAATTACCAAGGCAAAACATACGAATGGTCTTACGATAACTATGAAGGAAGGACAAAAATAGATGATTCACTAGCTAAGGCTATGGACATTAAAACCGATTTCGTATCGAGTAAAAAACTTAACGAGCGGTTGAAAGTATATGGCCAGTTAGTTTTACCCCCCAATGCAGTGAGAAATATATCTGCGCGTTATCCAGGCGAAATCACTTCTGTTGATGTCATTTTAGGTCAAGCAGTAAAGAAAGGGCAGACTCTTTTCACTATCCAATCAAGCGAAAGCTTGCAAAGTTATCAAGTTAAATCGCCGATTGATGGCCTAATTACATTTCAGGATATTGGTGTAGGCGAACAATCGCGAGACAAGAAACTAGTCGCTATTACTGATACCTCGCAATTAATAGCAGAGCTGAACGTATATCCAGAAGACCAAAACAAGAAATTGTTAGATGCTCCCGTCGATATACAAGTTCCGGGTCACGATAGGACGATAAGCAGTAAAATTTTTGACAGCCTTTATGCCGTTAACGGCTCGCAAGCAAAAGTCTATCGCGCCATTGTAAATAATAATGACGGCTTTTACTCACCAGGACAGTTTATAACTGCCCAAATTCTCTTTGACTCATTCACCGTTGAAAGAGCTGTGAAAGAGGAATCCCTTCAGGCTTTCAGAGATTTCACGGTGGTCTATGGAAAGTTTGGTGATCAATACGAAGTTCGGATGCTTGAGCTCGGCCGAAAAGCAGAGGGATGGGTTGAAGTACTAAACGGCATTCCCTCTGGAACAGAATATGTCACTCTCAACAGCTACATAATAAAGGCTGATATTGAGAAGTCGGGCGCGTCTCACGACCACTAAGGAACTCCTTGAATGTTAGATGCTATTTTAAAATTTTCAATCGAGAGAAGTAAGCTAATTCTCGTTTTTGTTTTCGCGGTAGCGATGCTTGGCCTTTGGAACTTCCAAAAGCTGCCAATTGATGCTGTACCAGACATTACCAATGTGCAGGTTGTAATAAATACAGAGGCACTTGGGTATACCCCACTGGAGGTAGAGCAACGTATCACGTTTCCTCTTGAAACCGCTTTGTCAGGAGTCCCAAACCTGTCTTATACGCGTTCTGTATCTCGCTATGGATTATCACAAGTAGTTGCAATCTTTAATGATGACACTGATATCTATTTTGCTAGGCAATTAGTCAATGAACGTATTAACGCTGCAAAATCTGAACTTCCCTCAGGACTGGAGCCTGAGTTGGGGCCAATTTCTACGGGACTTGGTGAAATATTCATGTTCACGGTTGACGCTAAGGAAGGGGCCACCAATGAAGATGGTCGTCCAATTTCCCCGACAGACTTAAGAACAGTTCATGATTGGGTAATTCGCCCACAATTGATGCAGGTAGAAGGCGTTGTTGAAGTCAACCCAATTGGAGGATTTGAGCGCGAGATCCTTATTGCACTGAACCCCGATAAATTACTGTTATTCGGTTTAACTCAGCAAGATGTCATAAATGCAGTAGGAAAGCATAATTCAAATAAAGGTGCAGGTTTTATTGAGAAAAATGGTGCTCAATGGTTAATTCGACTGCCTGGACAAGTGGAAACGCTTAAACAAATTTCTGAGATTCCTTTGCCTACAGACCTTGGCAAGATTGTTCGAGTAAAAGACGTCGCGAAGGTAAAAGAAGGTAAGGAACTAAGATCTGGGGCTGCAACACAGAATGGACGAGAGGTCGTGCTGAGCACAGTCTTTATGTTGATAGGCGAGAACAGCCAAAAGGTCGCGAGAGGTGTTGGTGAACGAATAAAAGAAATTAGCGCGTCACTTCCCGAAGGAATAGTCGTAAACGCTGTGTACGATCGAACAAAACTAGTCAATACAACATTAGATACGGTCAAAATGAACCTTACTGAAGGGGCTATTTTGGTCATTGTTGTTCTGTTCTTACTATTAGGCAACATAAGAGCCGCATTTTTGACTGCTTTAGTTATTCCTTTCGCCATGCTTATGACTGTAACGGGAATGATTCAAACACGAACAACAGCGAATCTGATGAGCTTAGGTGCACTCGATTTTGGATTGTTAGTCGACGGGGCTATCATTATCGTTGAGAATTGTTTGAGGAGACTTTCTCATGCCACTCAAAAAGGCGAGCTTAACGCCAAACAACGTTTATCCTTAGTTTACGATGCGACACGAGAGGTCATTCGACCTGCTTTATTCGGGGTTTTCATAATCACCGCAGTCTACTTACCTATATTTGCGCTATCCGGTGTTGAGGGAAAGATGTTTCACCCTATGGCAATAACGGTAGTAATAGCTCTTGTTAGCGCGATGGTACTTTCAATTACATTTATCCCTGCTGCTATTGCGCTAACTTTCAAAGGCAAGGTAACTGAGAAAGAAAACATCATTATCAATACCTCAGTATCACTTTATAGGCCTGCTCTGAAGGTTATTTTAAAGGCGAGATGGCTGGTCATTACAGTTGCATTTTCATTAGTTATTTTGGCTTCCTTTATGGGGATGCGGCTCGGCAGTGAGTTTGTGCCAAACCTTGATGAGGGCGACATCGCGATGCATGCGCTGAGAATTCCTGGTACTTCACTATCGCAATCTATTGCAATGCAGAAAGTACTTGAAGAGAGAATAAAAGCGTTACCCGAAGTAGAGCGCGTATTTGCGAAAATAGGTACCGCGAATGTAGCTACAGATGCAGTTCCTCCTAGCGTTGCTGATAATTTTATAATTATTAAGCCTAGAAGCCAATGGCCTAACCCTAATAAGAGTAAAGAACAGCTAGTTGCTGAATTAGAAGAACTAGTTACACCTGTGCCAGGCAATAGGTATGAATTTCTCCAACCAATACAGATGCGATTTAATGAGTTGCTTGCTGGAGTTAGAGCAGAGCTTGCAATAAAAGTATTTGGTGATGATTTTGATACTTTGGCTGAACTCGGGAAAGAAATCGAAACGGCAATTCAGGATGTTGAAGGTATACGTGATGTGCAGGTAGAGCAAACTAAAGGTCTTCCAGTACTCACTTTTCTACCGCACAGAGAAAAGCTCGCATTATACGGGCTTAGCCTTGAAGACTTTCAAACACAAGTAGCTGTGTCTATGGGGGGGCAAGTCGCAGGAAAATTTTACGAAGGCGATAAACGTTTCGATATTGTAGCGCGTCTTCCTGAGGAAAAGCGCCAAGATGTAAATTCGCTGTCTAATTTGCCTATCTCATTACCAAATGGTGAGCATATACCTCTAAAAGGGCTTGCTGATATGGAAGTTATTTTAGGAGCTAATCAAGTCAACCGCGAAAACGGAAAGCGCAGAGTCGTTGTTACTGCCAACGTGCGAGGTCGAGATTTAGGTAGCTTTGTTCAAGATATACAGGCAGCGATTAAATCTAAAGTTAAATTACCTGCTAGTTACTGGATTGAATATGGTGGTACTTATCAAAAGCTACAGTCTGCGTCTGAGCGTTTAAGCATTGTGGTGCCAGTCACACTTGTTCTTATTGTTTTACTTTTATTCTTGGCACTAGGTTCGATAAAAGACTCGCTCATTATTTTTTCAGGGGTTCCATTGGCACTTACAGGGGGGATCTTTGCTCTGTACCTTCGAGACATCCCTTTTTCAATATCTGCGGCAGTCGGCTTTATAGCGTTATCTGGTATAGCAATTCTGAACGGATTAGTGCTTGTTTCGTTTATTCGAGATTTAATCTCGAGGAACCAATTGCTCGAAAGTGCAATTATTGAAGGAGCAGTAACGAGATTAAGACCTGTTATCACTACAGCTCTCGTAGCTTCGCTAGGTTTTATTCCAATGGCATTAAACACAGGGATCGGCTCTGAAGTGCAAAGGCCATTGGCAACCGTTGTAATAGGAGGTGTAATTTCTTCAACAATCTTAACGCTTTTCGTCTTGCCCGCACTATTTCGAATTTTACATTCGAACGACAAGTCTGAAGAGCACAATTCTGGGAATTCATTAATGAAAAGCGAAGGGTAAATAAATGTTAGGTAAATTAAAACTAACGCATTTGGTGTACCTTCTTCTATCTCTGTTTGCAATGGCTTCGTTTGAAGCCTTTGCACACGGTGTAGACGACAGTACACGTAACTTCTTAGAAAACAACACTGGTATCCAGATAATTCCCTTTCTGTATATCGGAGCTAAACATATGGTTACGGGTTATGACCATTTGCTGTTTCTAGTGGGAGTGCTGTTTTTTCTTAGGAATAGTAAAGACGTCTTGCTCTACGTAAGTATGTTCACGATAGGTCACAGTTTAACTCTAATGACTGGAGTCCTAGCTAATGTCCAGGTTAATGCATACCTGATTGATGCAATTATCGGTTTATCAGTGGTTTATAAAGGATTTGATAACCTCGGGGGATTCACCCATTTCTTTGGTAAACAACCCGACCCTAAGAAAGCTGTGCTTATTTTTGGCTTGTTTCATGGCTTCGGATTAGCGACAAAGATCCAAGAGTTTCACTTACCTGAAGATGGGCTAGCGCTAAATCTGCTCTCCTTTAATATTGGAGTAGAAATTGGTCAGTTTATGGCTCTTATTTTTATTCTTCTATTAATTAATTTTTGGCGTCAATTCGAGAGTTTCGACCGTTTTTCTGCGGCAACGAACACAGCCTTGATGAGTGGTGGTTTTATGTTAGTTGGCATGCAACTAACAGGGTATTTTGTTAGCTAAATCTTATGAGAAATATATTTATGGAATCTAATCAAACGAATCGTGCACTGATAAAAGCGACCGTAATTGCATTGTCAGTAGCAGTAGTGACTCTAGTGTTATTTATTTTACCTGCTGAGTATGACATTGACCCTACTGGTGTCGGAAAGAAGCTCGGTCTAACAGTATTTAATCAGGAAGGAGAATCTCCATCGGCTAAGACAAGTACAGACGGTGACCAAGATACAGTGGTCGTTACTGTTCCAGCAGGTAAAGGTATCGAGTATAAGCTCAGCATGATGGAGAGCCAGCAGGTCACTTATGAATGGCAAACAAGTAATGGCGAGCTATATGTCGACCTTCATGGTGAACCAGATGGTGATAATACTGGCTATTTTAAGTCATACACTGTCGCTACTGTTGAAAGTATGAAAGGGAGTTTTGTTGTTCCTTTTAATGGGTCACATGGCTGGTATTGGAAAAACAACACAGACAAAGATATTGATGTTCAACTAATTTTCAGCGGTGAATACATCGTTGAAGGTTTAAAGTGAAAATGAGGAATCACAGAATGAAACACATAAAAGTATTAACAATTGCATCTGCGCTTTTAGCTTCTTCTAATGCTTTCGCACATGGAGGAGCGCATGGCGAGGTAAGTGTTATGGAGGTGATCCAAGCTGCCCAGACAACGGCTAAAACACTTACTTTTAAAAACAATGGAATGTCTGTAGGGAAGCTGGACAGATCATGGAATAAGGTTGCACAGGCAGATTTCGAATTAGTTGAAGCGACAGAGAGAGAATATATAGTTAAAGCGACAAACTCCGAGAACGGTGAAACTCTTTTCTTTAGCATTAGCAAAAAAGGGAAAGTGCTCAATGTTGAAAAGGCAACCTCATTTGACAAAGGCCATGGTCATTCTCATTAATCGAAGTTAATGAGAATTTAAGTTTCGAACAAGAGAGTTTCAGAATCATAAAGTCAGTCCCAACCGTGCTTTTTGGTTCTGAAACGTTTGCTTTGCCATACCCTCAATCTTCTTGGACAAAGAAGTAAAAAGCAATCTCTTGTTCGCTTTTTTAGTGAAAAATCATGGTTGGCATAATGAAAGTCCTTTAACATTTTTCATGGGCAATCAAGACGAGTGGTCGCATATACTCGTCACCAACGACGAATGTTTAGAGGTAGTATGCCAAAATTCCCCCAAAGTACTAAAGGTGGGGCATGTACCCCTTAAAAAGAATGCAACCTAACAAACACTAAAGGCTCTCGCTTCGCTCGCTGGGACGCTAACACATGGGCTGCGTCACTTCGTTCCTAATTTTAGCCCATGTGTTATCGCCCCTTAGTGGGGTGTTAACGTCCGCTTTAGAGTAAATAATTCAGTCAAAACTAAATATCGGCCACGTCTGGTTATCGCTAATTGCCGTCATTAGGCTCTAAATGCTCCAACGGCTGCTTCACGTACACAAGGGCTGCACAGGCAGCCCCTTACAGCCTAAACTTCTATAGATTCCGATATTTCCAAAGCGTCGTCCACCTCAATGCCTAAGTAGCGAACAGTGCTCTCTAACTTTTTATGGCCCAGC
>Ga0208879_1000465_pt1 | contig 41954 bp, 43 predicted proteins | sample Knorr_S15_td_Bot_FD_185605 | JGI IMG/M metagenome (GOLD analysis project Ga0208879, IMG submission 185605) | Marine microbial communities from Southern Atlantic Ocean transect - Knorr_S15_td_Bottom_ad_5009_LV_A (SPAdes) (version 2) | ecosystem: Environmental > Aquatic > Marine > Oceanic | place... | reverse complement strand
AATGCCGCCAAGACCGATGATTAAAAAGGTTAAAAATTGGATCATAATAAATTAATTCTACCCCCTCGATAATTTTAAGGCAAGCAAAAAATCGCCAGTTCAACCACTGAGATACCGCTGACCCGAAAACAGGCAGAGAAGGTACTCCGTACTGACCTGCGCCTCGACCCCACCTGACCCTGGCCCGACCACAACCCCGGCAGTGCGGTCTACCGCTTCCTCACCATGGCGCGGCGCGAACGCTTCCCCTACGAGCTTCTGCTCTCCACCGGAGCGAAGCTCATCTTCCGCCACCGCCCCGTCCCCACCACCCACCGGCGCATCGTTTTGAGCAGCTACGCCGCCCAGGACGAAGACATCGCGCCATACCTCACAGCGATCGGCGCCTAGCCAACCCAGGCGAGGCGCCGGCACAAATTCCCCGAAAGCTTTCGCTTTCGGGGAATTATTTTGACCCCATATTTCAACGGCTCAATACTTTTAAAGTATTGAGCCGTTGAAATATCCTGCCTTGACATATCGTATTTCTAAAACTACACTTCAGATGCATTCTCCATAGGAGGCCTGAAAGTTTTATGGAGCAGTTCATAGAGCAGATACTTCAGCTTATGACAGCGCACGCAAATTCTCTCGTTGATATGCTGCCGGTGAGTTTTGCTTTTGCCGCCGGCATGTTGGCAACGGTCAACCCATGCGGGTTTGCCCTGCTTCCCGCTTATATCTCCCTGCACCTTGGAGGAAGCACCGATCAGCAGAGCGCAAAGAGCAGTACATTTTCACGAATCCTTAAAGCTCTTTTAATTTCTTTCACGGTTACCATAGCGTTTGTATTGCTGTTTGGAGGGGTGGGCCTCATAATCTCCGCGGGCGGCCGGTTCCTCGCAAATATCCTCCCCGCGGCTGCATTTGTCATCGGAATAGCGATGGTGATTCTAGGAATATCCATACTTACAGGAAAAAATTATTTACAGCTTGCGCTTGCGGCAACCCTATCGTCCAGGATAAAAACCAAAGAATCCAGCGGATTAGCTTCTTTTTTCCTGTTTGGTATTGCCTACGCGATAGCATCTTTGAGCTGTACCCTGCCTATTTTTCTTGCTGTGGCAGGCAGTTCCCTTACGACGGGAGGATTCTTTAGCGGCCTCGTACAATTCCTAAGCTATGCCCTCGGCATGGGAGCGGTAATCACGATACTCACGATAGGAACAGCCCTCTTCAAGGGAGCAGTGGCCCGCTATATGCGCAAATTCCTGCCTTATGTAGAAAAAGCAAGCGCAACACTCATCATCATAGCCGGCACATTTGTCATATACTACTGGCTTACTATAGGAGGCCTTGCCAGAAACATCCGGGATTTTTTTTAATTCTATTCCCGGAAAACCCTTAGATAAACTTAGGGCAAGACAAAAAGCAGGACACAATGTCCTGCTTTATTATTTTTTAGCCAAAGCACTTAGGACAAACTAGCTTCATCGTTTATCCGTCTGTTGTGGAGCATATCTATGCGATCGAGCCGGGGTTTTCTGATATTCCACACGAGCTTAATATTCCAAATTCGAACCAGAGAAAGGAGTTGGAGTATCCATTTGCCCATATCCGGCTGATACCAATGCCATCCCATATACGCGCATTTGGGGTCGGCATGATGATTATTGTGGAAAGGCTCGCCGCTCGGAATAAGCCATCCGAGGATTATATTATTCGTGCTGACGTCTTTGGTGGCGTACGGCCGTTCCCCCCACTTGTGGCAAACGGAATTAATCGCGAAAATCGCATGCGAGGCAAACAAAAGCCTGAGAACACCGACGAGCAGCATACCCTCCAACCCAAAAAATACAAATGGGATCACGAATCCCGCTATCCCCGGTAAAGGCACCCAGTACTTTTGCAGTACAATAAATTTATCTCTTAAAAGATCCGGGCACATGGTCTTTTGATCGGGTTTTGTATACTTTACCATAAACCATTCTATGTGAGCGTGCCAAAATCCTTCTTTCGAAGGAGAGTGAAGATCACCTTCCCGGTCTGCGTACAGATGATGCGTGCGGTGATTGCTGGCCCAACTAATTGCGCTTCCCTGCATCGCAAAACCTGCGCATATCAAGAACAAAAGCTTTAAGGGCCATATACACTCAAAGCTTCCGTGTGTAACAAACCGATGATATCCTATACTTACCCCCACTACAGTTGCTACAATAAAAATTCCAAAAAACATCCAGCTGTCGCTAGAAAAACCGTTCATTACCCCATAGGCAATAGCGTAGACTGAGGCGACGTGCATTATTACAACTGCAAGAGTAGCGGACCAGTTCCATTTCTTTTGAATTTTAATTTCTTCCATACTCACTCCCCGGCCTTTGGAAGTCTTGAATTTAAAAGAACTTGGATTTGTTTTAACACAATATTACGGCATATGCAAACCCGTAGTTTTTTGAACAGCAGCAAAAGCAGAGACTGTCCCTGCTTTTGCTGCTTTATTTCCGCTCACAGGCAGCATTTTTTTATTTGTTGTTTCTTTGCGACCATATATATAGCCGCATTTCACGGAGTTTGTCGTAGGAGATGTTATGGCCTTGTTTTCCCAAATATATCTTTATTGTACTAAGGTAGTCAAAGCCCTGTTTGCCTTGCTTTTCAATGGCTTTGGCAAGGACGGTTTGGATATTTTTGCGCGGAGCAAGGTATGAAAAATCAAGTTCGACTCCTTGCTTAAGCAAATCTTCGGCGTGGGAAATAATCGTGCTCAAGGCGAGGCCGCGCTTCGAAGCTGCTTCTTTGATTGTTAGATTTTTCTCAAAAAGCCGGCGGGTTTGATCTTTGGTTGGGATGCGTTCTTTTACCTTCGGCTTTTCTCTATCGGTTTCCGGAATAGGAGCAACAGAGCCGCCACAGGCAACGATAAATTTATCCTGACGTTTTTTAATTTCTTCCTTCCCGATCTTAGTAAGCCGTTTGGAGGCGCCGCGCGAATGTTCACGAAATTGCCGGTCGCAGGCGGCAACGCGCTCGTCAACCGCAAGCGCCGTTTCATTGAAAGCGCGGAGATAAAGGCCGCTCAGCTCCCGCACGCGCGACAGTGCCACATACCCTTGCCCGGGCACAAACGAACGGCCGAGATCTATTTCCGCCGCGTCAAGCGTCATGCCCTGGCTTTTGTGCACGGTAATTGCCCAGGCCAGACGAAGCGGAATCTGTGTAATCTCCGCAAGCACCTTGCCGTCTTCCTCCCTTCGCCAGCTTTGTGGAGTTGCGTAAATTTTTCTGCCGGCGCGCGTCCGCACCACAGGCGCTTTATCCGGCGCAAAGCCGACAACTATCCCCTGCGTGCCATTGACATAAGATCCGGCTTGATCGTTTTTTACAAACATCACTTCGGCTCCCTTTTTGAGGCGCAAAACTTCCGGCGCGAGACACCCACGCATAAGCTGTTCAACATACTGCTTCCTGCCTTTTGCCTGCATTTCAAATACCTGCGCTTTTTCTTTCAACCGGCCAAGCCGTTCTTCGTTTAGCGCGTCAACGTCGACATTATGGGTGAAAAGACGGGTAAGCTCATAGTTTTTGGGAGGACTAATCTTTTCGCGCTCGACAAGAGCTTTCCGCACTCCTTCGTTGTCCGACCTTGCACGAATGGCTGAAAGCAGAGATGCAAAAGTAGCATCGCTCTGCCGATGCTGCTCGGTAAGATAGCATGTTACGGGAGCAAGTTCGCCCCATGAGCGCGACTGGAAAGCATAAGCAGGGCGGCGCTCGGCGTCTCTTCCGATAGGAGGAAGCTGAAAAAAATCACCGGAAAACACTGTCTGCACTCCGCCAAAGGGTTTATTATTTCGCTTCATATGCCGGCAAACCTTATCGCACATATCCATAAAATCTCCCGAGAGCATGGATATTTCATCAATAATCAAAACGCGGACGTTCTCATATCGCCGCCAAAGATTTTTCTTCTGCTCCATGCTGTCCAGATCAAAGCTAGTCAAAAAGTCTCGCACGCCAATGCCGGACCACGAATGAATGGTACTTCCACCCAAATGCGTAGCTGCGATGCCGGTGGAAGCGGTAACGGCTGCATCAATGTCATGCGCGCGCAGCCAGGATATGTACTCATTCAATACATAGGTCTTCCCCGTCCCCGCCTCACCAGTCACATACGCGCTGTACCCCATCTTTAAAATATCCAAAGCTTCTTGCTGAGTCATGCGCAAATTTTGCCCAAATCTCCGATTTGGACGCAAAACTTAGCGTCCAGCATCTTTGATGCTAGGTACTTCATTATCCTTCATCCCTCCACAAATTTCAACGCCTCATCCTTTTTTTATATTGCAATATTACAACATCAGACCTCCGCAGGAGACGTACACGTCCGGCTCGGCGATGGATTTATGCACGTTGACGGCCCAAGGGGCTTCGGCCAGAAGATCCGCAAGGGTCATATCGAGCGTTGTTTGCGTAGAACCTACATCCATCGGAAATGTCAGGGGATACTTTACATTTCCCAGATCCTCGCACAAACCCGAGTGGATATGCGCCGGCTGAGTAACTCCCTCGGGGGCGCTCAAAAGTACTAGAGTGATGAGGAGCTTGCCTTCCTGCTCGTCAAAATGCACAATCCCATCCAAGCCGGAATCGTTCTGCGCGTACAAAAAAATCTCATGATATGTTGCTCCTGGTTCGGGAGCGACCTGCAGGGGAATTTCCTGTTGCGGAGTTTGCGGCACAGTTTCCTGCGCGGTTTCTTGTATAGTGCCTTGCTCCTGCTCCGGAGATATCGTCTCCTCCGCTTCTTTTCCGCCAAATAAATAAATCCCTCCGACAACGAGAATAACGGCTAAAACAAATAATAAACTTTTTGGCATAGTTTTTGTAACATTTACTTTAGTGTGACCTTTTACATTTGACATAATTGATAGATTGTGCTATAATAATATAATAGTGCGATATTATTTACTATAATATTATAGTATAATAATATTATAGTATAAAATATTAAAAAATAAAAAATATGACAACAATTCTTTCATTAAGAAATATCTTTGTAACCGCTTTGATAATAATAGGCGGCGCGTTTATGTTTGCATCAACCCGATCCGATTCGCCCAACCTTACTGCAGATATATCTTCCAGTGAAGTCGTTGACCAGGCAGAGCCCAAAGTTCTGACCGGTATAAACGTCAGCCCTTCGTCCGTAAGGCCGGGAGAGAGCGTAACAATTACTATTTCAACTTCCGGGGAGATATTTAACATCATTCAAATTGATGCGTATCTGGAAGGTCCAGCCGCCCTCAATACGATAAATGGGCCTGTTGTGAATATTGACGGTGATGGAAACCATTTCGGAAGCATACCTATTCCATCGGGCGCAGAGCAAGGGACGTGGAAAATAAAGACCCTAGAGGTCATGGATAATGAAGGAATCATGACCTCCTACCATTACGGCACAGATATCTTCGTCACTTTTGTTGTAGCGCAATAATAATCTCTGCCTAAAGCCAAATAAAATACCCCTGCAGTTCATTGTTTCAACTGCCGGGGTATTTTATTATTGTCATATTTCATTTTCTATTTCTTTTCTTCCCGTTGATGAATCAAGGTGCCTATTCCAAATGCAATAGACAGAAGTAAGAAAGCTATCGCGTCGTCATAAAGGTGTTCCGGAGAAAAAGGAGATGCGCCTTCTCTTGCAAGCACGATCCACCATATTATCAATGCCAGAAAGCCGACTATCCCGGAGACTGCAGAAATCCCGTGCAAAATTGAAGACCACTTCATAAATTTATTTACCTAAAATTTAATTATTTGACCTTTAATTTATTTTAACGGCACAAAGGCGAAGCCGGGGAATTCGACCTTGTCTATTTCTGTCTCTGAAATCTTGTCCACTTTCCATACTGAATCTATCTTCCATGACGAATCTTGTATCGGAACAACAAGCCGCCCCCCGGCTTTGAGTTGGTCAATCAGCGCTTGCGGCATCTCTTCACCCGCAGCCGACACTAAAATTTTGTCAAACGGGGCCTCTTGCGGTAAGCCGAGCACATCGCCGGCCTGCTGTATTCCCGCGTGGGGAAAATCGTATTTGGCAAGATTTTCGCTACCGAATTTTACAAGCTCCCCTATGAGCTCCACTCCCCAAACCTTGCCCTTCGGCCCGACGATTTGCGCGAGCAACGCGGTGCTCCAACCCGAGCCGGAGCCAACATCCAAAATTCTGTCGCCTTCAGCAGGCTGAAGAAGCTCCAACATAAAAGCGACTGTTGAGGGCTGGGAAATTGTCTGCCCTTGCTCCGTTGGCAATGGATAATCACCGTACGCTTCGCCGATATATTCTTTCTTAACAAAATCCGCCCTATCAATTTCCATAAAGGCCTCTATGATTTTTTTGGTCTTTAAAACTCCGTCCTCTAATAATTTACTGATGAGATCGTAATGATTCATTGCGGCTGACCTGGTTACGCTTTCAAAAGCTCCTCAATTTTGTCTTGGTCGAATCCGATGACTATGCTGTCGTTAATGAAAATCACGGGTACGCCCATCTGGCCGGACTTCTCTATCATTTCTGTTCTAGCGTCCGTGTCGGCGGAGACATCGTGCTCCGTGTATTCAATATTATGCTCCTTGAAATACTCCTTTGCGATGTGACAATAATGACAGGTCGGAGTTGAATAAATTTCTACTTTTGCCATGATATTTTATCTAATGATAATGTATATTTAATTATATCAAAAAAACCTTGCGTGTAACAAGGTTTGTCGTACGGGGGAGCGATGAAAATCAACTCCCCCGTATCGTGCTAAGCGATGAGCTCTCTGTCGACATCGTCGCGTTCGCGTTCACCGGCTAGAACCTGGCGAGCGTAACGAAACGTGGTAGAATAGGAGTCTTCGCCCTTCGGGGTCAACCACAATACTGACGGCGTCCTTGAAATGAGTTCCTCCGTGGACTCGTCGTCGCCTCTTTTCACCAAAAATCCCACTATCCATACTCCCTTGGGGAGTATTTCGTTGTCGAAGCGTACTCCGACAACAGGACCTTCCTCCAGGCAATGCAACTGCCGCTCCTTTACGAAAACTGTCGCTGTTCTGGTTATCATCTTCTCACCTCCTATTGATGAGCCCCTTTGGCTGGCCAGCTAAAGGATGACACGGCTTTTCCGATCTCCCCAACCATGGCCTTGGGCGGAAGAGACCTCCGGAAGAATTTAAATTTTTCCTCCGGGTAGTATTTGAGAATTCCTCCCGCTGCGGGGTCAGGGCAATACACCAGCCAATTTCCCTATCGGCTCGTTGCTCGCCCGCGCGGGGTTTCGATTTTTTACCAGCTACTTCCTGCGGCCGAAAAGCCGAGGGAAGAGCTGATAGGCCAGTGCCGTGTACACCACGGCACTGGCCACTGTGGTGAAATACATCACCACGGGATCTAGCAGAAAGTTCTGCATCTTGCCACCTCTTTTCTACAATTTTTGTCTATAGCAGCGAACTGAACACTAATTTCTGTTTTTCACTCCGATTCAATCATTCTTAAGTGTTTCTGCTTAATGTTCATTTCGCCGCTATAAAGATTTTCCCTCCTCAGAGAATTATCTTAAGAGGGGTGGATGGAGGATGATTATATAAGATGAAAGTAAGGCCAATAATGTATTATTTAATGCCTACCCATCTTATTCTCTCTCCTCCGTCCACCGCCCTCATGATTCTCTATGAAAAAACGGTTGAAAAGCTTCTGCATATGGAGAGACCTTTCAACCGTTTTCTTCTTTGCAAAACCTCTCCAAATTTTGCTTTATTATATTTTCCTCCCTGCGGGAGATCCCCCGTAGGGGGACAAGCTTCTTATTTTCTTATACTAGCATTATAGCATATATATCATATCTTGTCAATAACACAGCGCCGCATTTACTAATTTTGACTATTAAAAAATGGCTTTGCGAAGCCATTTTTTAATAGATACTTGCTTTTTTTGGCTTAATAGAGCCAGAAGCTAATCCTTTCATCTATACCTATTCACCTTCAAAAGAATACCCCGCTTCTTCCCAGTCCGCAAGGCCGCCTTCAAAATCCACAACATTTGTAAATCCCGCATCGGCGAGTTTGCCTGCGGCTGCAGGAGATGCCTGGCACGAGAAACTTCCGCAATAGACAATGACCTCCTTGCTTTTGTCTCCTCCCAGCGCTTTCTCCGCCTCCGCGACAAAATTTTCATCATTCCCGGGAATACTAATTGCTCCGGGCAAATGCCGCTCGGCATAGGACATCGCACCCAAAACATCTATAAGGACAAAATCCCCGCCCTCGTTCATTTTTTTCTTGAGCTCTTCTCTGGTAATTGTAGAAAATTTTTCCATGATCTGATTTTGCTAATTGTAATGCTTTAATTATATCAAAAAAACCTTGTGCGTAACAAGGTTTATCGTGATTGGATTAAGAAATCAGTTTTTTGAACTCCTCTACCATTGGCACTTGCTCGGATTCAAGGCCGTATTGCTCTGCGGTATGGTACGCTATCCAGTCCGCAAGAATTAGAGATGAAAATATTTTGTGAAATTTAGATTCCCCCTCAATATCCACAATCTCTACAGAAAACCCCCTGTCTCTATATAACCCCCCTAAAACTTCCATTCGCTTGAGGATACTTGGATGATCTTCGCTGTCGCGGAGTATAAAAAAGTAAAAGTTCTCTGATAGCTCCCTAGTCGCGTCTTTTGCGTCAAAACCCGTCATTTCATTGTGGTTGATCTCGGGAAAGACGTTATAAAACGCAGGAATCTTGCCTGTTTCGTTAAATTTGATTTTCCAGTTATAGGCAATTGCCTGATTTTTATTAGAAGAATAAATGACAGGAACTTTTCCCTGCAACTTTTTTGCGATATTCTTTCCCCGATCCTCATATGAGCCGGGGTCAAGAGAGCTCACGAGTTTCTTCAAATCCCCCAACGCATCCTCGTTTCCCATGGCCCTGAGTATTGCCGCAAAACTAAACCCAAGCGCGCTTCGAGGCTGAATGCGTGTATCGGGAATCTGTATATAAGGCAATGAATGCTCCTTTGCAAGGTCGATGAGTTTGCCGCCAGTGGATATTACCAAAACGTCCAGCTCCTTATCCCGCGCCTCTTCAAACGCGCTTATTGTCTCCTCTGTGTTCCCCGAATACGAACTTGCGATTATCAAACTATTCTTTAAATCCTTGCCGGACATCGCGGGCAAACCATAATCCGTATGCACCGTTATGTCCAAACCCGGATCCCACACTTTCAGCAAATCCCCCGCAAGATGCGACCCGCCCATTCCCGCGACAATAAATTTTTTATGCAACTTAAAATTTTCATAATTTTCTATCTTTGGCTCGTATTCAAACTGCTTATTAAAATTTTGTATTGCGTCGCGCATGCTCATAGTTTTTTACCCAAACGTAAAGGCGAATGCCTGAAGACCCGAAGAGTTGATAATTATCTCCAACGTATGCCATTCGTACTCCTCGCCCGTGTCTACTAAATTATAAAATCCGGGAGACAGGACATTCACCGTCGATTTTCCGTTATCCATTATAACATCCGCGCCTTTGTTTTGCTCTATAAGGTACTCTCCATCCAGTTTCAGCTCCAACGGAACGGCAACGCCGTCTTTAGTATCAAGCACTACATTTATTTTGTTTGCCTTATAACGGATTATAATTTTACCCGCCGGTGAGGCGGGCTCCCCCACAAATTCCGAAAATTCACGTTCTATTTTCCAGTCACCGACAAAATAAAACCGGTTTTCCTCCACACTTTTGACCTCCGAAAATGTATGAGTGGTACCCGGAAGAACTCCTTCGTCCTTGTTGCCAAGATTATTTATACGCAAATATCCAAGATATATTTCCGGCGTCCCGATTTTGCCGATATCCACACCCATAGCCGCTTCTTTCACCTCCGTAACTTCGTTAACAGAAAGATGTCCCGCTTCCAGCAAGAGCTGCTGGATCGCTTTCTCGGTCTCCTCGTATCTACCCTCGCCAAAATGCGTATAGCGGATGTTCCCCTCGGCATCTATCAGGTATTTAGCGGGCCAATACCGGTTTGCGAATGCGTTCCAGGTCTTCATATCATTGTCCAAAGCAATGGGATAGTCAAGGTTATTTTCTGCAGCCGTGCGCTCAACATTCTCTTTTTTCTTTTCAAAACGAAACTCGGGCGAATGAACCCCCAAAAGCACAAATCCATTATCCTTGTACTTTTCGTACCAAGCCGTTATGTGAGGAAATGTGCGAATGCAATTGATACATGTGTATGTCCAAAAATCCACCAGCACTACTTTTCCGCGAAGTCCTTCCAGGGTTAGGGGCTCTGAATTAATCCAACCATCAATACCCGCAAGCTCGGGCGCCTCCCCCTTAACGGGAAGCTTCGCGGATTTCAAGATATTATCTAACTTCATGTCTTCGGGCATTATTTTGTCGGTATTTATATATATAACCCCTCCTATAATAAGAAGGGCTGCTATAACTAATATGTACTTCATTACAAAAATTATATCAGCTATAAGGACCTTACTCAACTCCCCATATTAAACTCCTGCGCTGAAATCCGAGCTCGCTCAATTTCCACAAGCGATAAGTCAAAACCATTTGCTCCTCTGTACATAAGCTGGCCCCTCGACCCTGATACGTGATCCAGGCCAAGCACATGCCCCACTTCGTGAGCAAAAGCTCTAAAGTCATACACCGTGGTATAATCCGCGACTGCGATACTTCTGGCGCCGCCAAATGCAATACCGTTTATCCCGCGAAGATTACCGATCAAGAAAGCATTTATTGAGGTCTCATCAAATTCCCCTATATCTTGAAAAAATAGGTATGGAGTATCATAGAAAACCTCTATCTCCTTATCGCCTTTTTCTATCTCATAGATACTCTTTGTCACCAGTGAAATACCTGCTTGATCCCATATGCGGGAAGCATTCTCCACAAGGTTTATAGCATTTTCCTTTGAGCGGATAGAGCCGTAGGGTTCCTTGGCCGTCACAATGAAAATTGTAAGAGGAACTATGAGCGTTTCAGCATCTATGCGACTCTCTACCGGCGCTTGTTTTGCCGATGGAGGAGTTCTTTTATAAAAAAGATATTGGTATGCACCCGAAATATATATAAGTCCAATAATAACAACAAGCGCTACTGCGCCCTGCAATATTCTAGACAAGGTGCTTGGTTCAACTTTCTCTATGTCATCCCTTTCGATTAAACCATGATCATCGTCTTGCGTTTTTATTCCATTGAGGTGCTCTTGAAACATATGCTAAGGAGGGCTGCTATAATCACTATATATTTCATTGCATAAATCGATTTTTAATCCAAAAACGCAGGTGCTTGGGCCAGGTATCAAGTGCCAGGGCAAGCGCGCCCCCCATCAATCCTATATCGCGCACTGTTATCGCGTTTATGCCCGATACTGCGAGCACGAGCAACAGGTGCAAAGCCCCCAAAATCGCCGCGTGCCAAACCCAAACATTTATAAGGAGAAACACTCCCACCAAAATATCCATAATACCCGCAAGTATCATGGCGAGTTTCAGGGATATAGGCAGAATGTCCGCCACCCAGGGCTGAAGATACCCGCCCCATGCCTCGGGCTGCTGCAATATCAAAACCCCTATCCATAAAAAAGTGACAGCTGTGCCTATTCGCAAAATGTGAAAACTATATGTCGCCATTATATTGTATTGCTATTGATTAATATTAAAAATGCTAAATGCTTGATTGATAGCTACTTGATAGTAAATAAGATATATACCCGCTGCAATTATAACAAGAGCGGCCACTTTTTGAAAATAAGGGAAAATGCTGCGCATCCAGCGAAGGATCGATTCTCGAACAACGCTTAAAAGCAGGGAAAAAATAATCATCGAAACACCTGCCGCTCCGGCATAAAGACCGAACACGAACAGTCCGCCCTGAACACCGCCGGCTGACAATGCTCCCAGGGTCACGGCCAAAAATATTGGCAGAGAACAGCTCATTACCGCAAGCCCATAAATTATACCGAAGCCGTAAAAGTTCCGTCCCAATTTTGGCGACTGTCCGAAACGAAAAGGCAAGCTAATGGAAAAGTCCTTTTTCCAAAGCATTAAAAATCCAAGGAAAATAATCAGGAATCCGCCCGCGATAGTGAGCCACGGAATAAGAGGCTTTACCGCACTGCCCAAAGCCACAATCGCCACTCCCAAAACAGTAAAGACGGTAATAATTCCCATGCCGGCCCAAAATCCCAAAATCATGCCTTTAAAAAGCCGCTTGCCCAAAGGAAGGGGCTTGGATTGGTGGTCCCGGCCCAAATAATACGAAATGTAAGCCGGCAGCATGGCAAAGCCGCAGGGCGTCAGAAATGTCAAAAATCCGGAAATTAAAGCTAGGTTAATTAAAGCCGGGCTCATAAAGAAATATCTTTAATAAGAAAAGCGTCATAAATAGTTGGAGCGTCGGGATACTGGGTGTCATCAAATATAGGTGAGCTCACGATATCTTCGGGCGATGATTGCATGCGGTCGTAGACCACCAAGCCCTTGCCTTCATAAAAACTTATCCTCACTTCTTTAATGCCGGCAACAGTTTTATAGAGCACGTCCTTTATCATTCTTGGGCAGGAGGGACAGAACATGTTATCAATTTTAATAAGAGCTACTCGATACTCCTGATTCCCATAAATCTGTCTCAGATCCTCTATTTCCTGCTCAATATCGAGATTATAGGCGGCTAATTTTTCGCCAACCGATTGTTCGGAAAAAGATGTTATACCTCCCCCCCCGCTATAGCCTAGCTTGATCATTGCTTTTTGAATCTCTTCAAAGTCGGTTGACCAGCTGTCGCGGTAGGCGATTTTTCCCTCCGCGTCAATAAGAATCGTTGTTCCCGTAAAGGGCGCACCGTACTTTACTGATATCTGGTCGGTATCCCGGGCAAATAGCCAGCGGTTGTCAAAATCGGGCCGGGAATACGCCCTACGAAAACGGTCTATTTCCTTCTCGGTTTCGGTTGGGTCCACATCAATACTGATAATAGAAAGCTCGGGATAGGCATCCAGTGCCTTGCGGAAATCGTCGGTTTCTGAAATACAGGTCCCGCACCAAGCGGCCATAATCTCTATTATCACCGGACTTCCTCGAAAATCGCTTAAACTAAACGTTCTGCCATCAATATCGGTCAGCGTAAAGTCCGGCGCATCAATACCTTCCTTGGTTAACTGGTCCCCTGCTCCCAGATCAGCTTGCTCTTGAATAAAACGCAACCCGTCTCTCCCGCCGCTAAAGCTAAACCTGTCCAAATTATTGCCCAGCCAAATACCGCCTCCAAAAAGGATTAACAGCCCAACTACAATGGTAATTTTTTTAAGCATCAATCCCTTTGCCCTAGATTCTTAGCGCTTCTTCCTCTTCGTGAGAAATAAAGAAGTAATGAACGTCATAGTGATCTTCTTCCAAGGCCGCGTGGCCCCCCGGTATAAACTGGACATGACTGTGGTCGACTTTGTAACCAAGTGCTAGGGGACCTGAATCCAAAAAAATCCGCTCTATTTTATCTGGTGTGGTGGTCTCGAATTCCTCCAAAGCACTCTTGGTAAACATATACCCAACTCCAATGAGCTTACTATCCGATGTAAGATAAACAGGCCCCATTGGATTTCCCAAAGAGGTCGAAGGCGTAATGTAGTGCGTGAAGCCCGCTACACACTGGTTGCTGAAAGCTTCGGAATATTCTGCATTAGCCGGTAGAACTGGCGTTGGTTGATCTGCAAGCCTTTCTACTTGCTGATTTAGTTGAGAGATAGCCCGATTCTTGCTGATAACAACACCCAAACTTATTCCCAAAGCTCCAATCAAAATTATGCCAAGCAGTATGATTTTTCTGTTGAACATATTATTTCTTTTTATTCTAATTCTTTAACTTTTTAAAAAACGAAGTTCGGTACTTGTTCAATCTGCCATTCAAGAACCGTTTCGCTTTCGTCGCCAAACGTAACTAGATATTGATCACCATCCTGTAGCTCCAGATTGCCGAATGAGGAATCCTGCTCGCCGTTTCGAAATACCTTGAGAGTTTGCGTGCCTTTGCTGCACTTTTCTTCTCCTTGATCCGACATCAAACAAGTATCGCTCAACTGCCAGTCAAGAGTAGCCAGAAAACTCCGCATCGTAATATCTTCGGCATGCACGTGGATGACTTTCCCCGCCGATCCTTCCAAAGTGCTTTCTTCCAGGTGCACCTCCTTGTCTATTTCAAAGTAACGCCCGGGGTCTTGGGCAAAATCAAACTGCTCGCCGTTGATAAACACCGCAAAATTGACGTGATTGTGAACTTCTTGCAGGCTTTGTTGCTGACGGTCTTGCTGGACTTCAACAATCTTATTCCGGGAAAGATCGCGATAGGTGCCAAGCAGATCAACGGCGTCGAAAATATAAGTATTATCGTTTTTATCGACCCGTCCAACCCGCTCCCATATCTCTTGAAATTCAGTATAGGGCTCCAGATCACCTCGCAATAAAATCGTAGGGGTTTTGGTAATCCCGTATCGCCAAATGAGATTTCTGCCCCGGAAATCCTTCTTATCAATACGGCCCTCTTCAAAGGGGAGCATGCCGAAAGAAGCCAAAAGATTTTTATGCCTGTCCACATCGTAACACTCCGTGCAGTCCTCGTCGGTTAAATAGGTAAGGGTAAATTCCCCTACAATTTCCTTGGTATCTATTATTTGATATGGTGGAGTGATGCCTGTAATTACTATGGATTCTCCCCTTTCCTCACCCATGGAAAGGAGCAGCTCTGCTATCTGGGCATTTTTTTTAATTTCACCGTCAAGTATCAGTGCAGGAACTTTTCCAATCTCGAACCTATCAATAAGCTCTTGGGCATCTTTTGTCCCAAATGAAAGCTCTTTTTGATCAACAAACGCAATATTTACCTTGCCTAAATTGTCGATCAAAGATTGACTAATCTGCGCGCACTGGCTGCAATCCGGCGTGGTGATAACGACCAAGCTGATATTGGCAGGGCGCTCGGCTTCTTTTTTTTCTACAATAAGCTCATCAACCTGATTTTTCAAAATAAAGCCCAGGGAAGCAGAAACGCCCAAAGATACCAAAAAAATAATCAGCACTTGCCAGCGGAATATATACAAAAAATTTAATAATTTAGACATATTTTTTAGATTTTAAGATAGGCGCAATTTATCCCCTAAAGCACCCTCCTACCTGATCGGGAATACCGCTTGAACCACCACCCCCTTGGCCAAAGGCTCCCAGACCCTCATTGGCCAAGGCCTCTTTCATAGAATAAAGCTGAAAAGTCTGCGCGCCTGTAAGCAATAAAGCAACTGCAAGGATAACAAGCACTCCCTGAAACTCATATTTTTTTAATTTTTTTGGCTTTGATAATTTTTCTGTATTTAACATAAGCTTATCCAATATTATTAATTTTTATTTGTATTTACCCCCTAAAGCACCCTCCGACCTGATCGGGTATTTTAGATACATCTTCTCCGGAAAGGGCGGCATCCACAATATTCTTGCCTTGCAAAGAAAAAGTTTTCACGTCAATGGGAATTTCATCGGGGCCAATACCTTCTTGGGCGTAGTACTTGATCCATTTCACCGCGAGGCCCGGGAAGAAAAATTTCTGCCAGAATCTCAACTCATCGACAATCTCTTTTTCGCTATACCCTTGACTTGCCATAGAATAGGTTAGGCCCCGGATCACTCTTTTTTTAAAACAGCCTCCTCCACCACCCGGAGCATTGCAAAAGAGACACCCACCAACCGCATCCTGAAAACTATTCTCCTCTGTGCCGTACATAAGTTTGTTGTATAAAGCAGTCTGCGCGTCGCTTAATCCCGGAGGGCTATCCGGCGAACCGTGGGGAGGGAAAGAACTTGACCCATCGGGCGGAAAAGGGTCTTGCTCCATAATCAGATTCAAATTTTCATCATCGAGGGAAAGGCGGACATTCTGGTTATTTATCTTTATAGGACGGATTTCATCGCTTTCATCGGGCAATGTCGCCTTAGCAATTGCTTCCAGGGAAGCGCTTTTTATATCAAGAATACCAAAAGAATACAGCAGAGATTTTGCTCCAGCAATACTCAACCCCTTACCTTGCAGCGAAAAAATCATAGAATAATTAACCACGGCTCCAAACGCAATCAGTAACGCCGCTAAAAGCAGCACGCGGTTGCATCGCAAGAAATGAATACGACCCTTGGGCTCTTGTATTTCTTCTTTGCTATTTTGATTGTTCTCTGCCATATTATTATTTTATGTTTTTTACAAGGCAAATCCTTTCTTTATAAAAAGGACATATTAATATGTCCTTTATTTAATTTTAAGAAATTCCTCGATGATGCCTTTATTACGCGGCGGACAATTGCTTTATTTTCTCAATCAACTTTCCCTTATTAAGCCCGCCAACAGAGAAAACCTCTCCATTCACGATGATGCCAGGGGAAGACATGATGCCATGCTCCTGAACCAGCTTCTGGCCCTCATCGGAAAAAAGATCAAGGTATTCAACTTCCACTTCGGGAAACTGCGGCTTTATGTCTTCCTCTAAGATTTTTTTCGCGGCCGCGCAGTGACTGCAACCCGGCGTTGAAATTTCTTGAATCTTAATTTTACTCATATGATATATCCCTCCTTTTTTTGATTATAGCATGCCCTATAATGATGGCAAGAACGACTCCGATAAACATAGCCCAACCGGCCCAAAGCGGCGCGTCTATAAATCCCCTGGACACCAAAAGATCATGACCTTCGAGTTCGGCAAGATTTGGCGCTATATTAAACACAAAATCATTCCATGCCTTGTGAATCGGGCCGTCTTCCCACCACTTCATTCCCATAACGCCGTATGTCAAAATAAAGGATCCGACAACAGCAAGCCCCCATCCCATAACCTTGTCAACCGACGCCTTTCTCTTTGTTATCCATCCCAAAGCGTTCACGCCCAAGAGCCCCAAAATCGCAAGAAAGATAAGCGGTGTTGCCCGGCCCACGCCATGGATAAAGGCGAGCCATCCGCCCGTAGCCAAGCTCCCTGTTGTTGCGATGTATGTTAAGAGAACATAAAAAGCCGGATTGGGGCATCCCACGCCGGCGTTACCCAGAAACAACCCCATAAAAAATATCTTTGTGTAGTCCTTTCTTTTCTGAATCCATTGCGGCATCGCTCCCGAAAAACCCGGCATAGTAAATCCTATAAGCTTAAGCTCAGAAAGAGCAAAGATAAGGGCTGCGGATCCTGCTAGGGTAAACATAATGCGGGTTGCCTTGTCCACCCCAAAAAACGATCCGACACTTGCGGTAAGCACGCCGTAAAAAGCCAAGGTTATAGAAAGGCCCAGTCCAAACAGCAACGCCATCAACAAACCCTTTTGGGGCTTGTGGCCCATTGTGAGCGGAACTATGACAAAAGCAAGGGGTAAGGTGCATGGCAGAAAAATCATAGAAAGCCCTGCCGCGTAGGAAAGCAGCAAGCTTGTCGTGCCCGTACTGCTTGACGCCAAAAAGAACAGGCCGCTCACGATGACCGTAAGAAGTATCAAGCCAAAAATCGCAAGAAAAATTTTTGCTAAAGATACTGTGCTCATGATTTCATACTCCTCTTATTCTCCTTCTTCGTCTATAATTTTGACCGTTCTAGAAAACTATAAATAATCCAGCAGTGCGTCGTAATTAATGAAATCGAGCCATTGATATCCGTAAGAAACAAGCAAGCCAAAATTATTTGTAATCAAAAGATATCCCAAAAATATAAGGAATATTCCTCCGATGATTTCCACCCAGCCAAGATACTTTGCAATCTTTCCGACCTTTGTTGATAGCGTACCAAATCCCGCGGCAATTACCAAAAAAGGTACCGCAAGGCCCATAGAAAAGATAAACAGCAAAAATCCGCCCTGAAATGCTGTTGCGGAGGTAGAAGCAAGGAGGAGAATGGATCCCAGTATAGGGCCCACGCAGGGAGTCCAGCCGAAGGCGAAAGAAGCGCCGAGTGCGGACGAGCTTAGGGGATTCCCCTTTTTTATTTTAAAAGGCAAATTCACTTTTCTATCAACGCCCAGAAAGGAGTTTATAAAAGGAATTTTCAGAATCCCTGTCATATATAAACCAAAGAATATTACGAATGCTCCGCCTATGCGAGTCAGCCATATGTTCCAAGGCGCAAGCGACTGGCCAAGAAGCCCGGCAATCGTACCAAAGCCCACAAAAATAACAGTAACGCCCAGCATGAAAAAGAGGCCATTCAAAAAAATTCTCCGCCGCGCCCTCCCCGCACGGGCGGGATCTTTCAGCACCCCGGCCGAAGTACCGCTGATAAAACCCAAATATGCCGGCACAAGAGGAAGCGTGCAAGGCGCAAGAAATGTGATTATACCGGCTATAAAAGCCGGTATAATCAGCGCGATTACTTCGGGTGACATAGTTTTTGTACGCTAATTCGTTCTTTTGCAATTTTCATTGCAGCATTTCGTGGACTTGTTTTATTATTTTTGGAATTTTCCAAAACAATCTTAGTGTTTTTCACTATCTTGCTCTTCACCATGCGGAACATATCTTTGGGATTGTATCCCCTGTATTCGGCGTAGGAGGAAATCACCCCGCCCGCGTTTGCGATGATATCCGGCACTACAAGAACTCCATTCCTGTATAATTTTTCTTCGATGTCGTGAGGAATAGGCACGTTTGCTGCCTCCACGATAATTTTTGCCTTCACGTTTTTGTAATTTTTTTCCGTAATAGCATCGGGAATTGCCGCGGGTATCAGGATATCAACCGGAAGTTCAAAAAGTTTATCATGCGAAATTTTTTCGCTGCTTACGTCAATCCTACAAACGGTGCCTTTCTCTCTTTTGCACGAAACTAAATCCTCAAAGCTAAAACCACTCTTGTTATATACAGCGCCGCTTGCATCGGAAGTCGCAACTACTTTGGCACCCATCTCAATAAGATACTTTGCCGTAAACTCCCCCACATTTCCAAATCCCTGTATCGCCACAGTTACATTTTTAATATCCAAACCGGCGTGGTGTGCCGCAACTTTTGTCGCATGTGCTACGCCAAATCCCGTACTGCCGAACTCATGGGGAATGCCGCAATGTCTCTCTGCGACAGATCCTTTCTCGCCCTTACCTTTAGGGAAAACTTCCATGCATAAATTCGCCGGCTTGCCGGTGGCCGAGCGCCAATTACCGTTTGTCTCTACAAACCATTGCATCTCTTCCTCGCCCGTGTTCATATCGGGGGCCGCAATATAATATTTTGGAGCAAATGGTTTTAGGGCACGTGAAAACGCCTGTACGATTTTCTTTTTTTCCTCCTTTGACTTCCCCTTCGGATCAAATGCAATCCCCGCCTTCGCGCCTCCAAATGGCAGTCCCGCAAGCGCATTTTTCCACGTCATTGTGCGCGCAAGAGCGAAGACCTCCTCCATTGTGACGTTTGGCATCATACGTATGCCGCCCTTCCCCGGCCCGAGTACCGTATTGTCTATAACCAAAAACCCCCGCATCCCCGTCTTTGCGTCGTTGACCTCCACAAGATATTCCGGTCCAAATTTGTCAGATTTTAGTTCCATAGTGTCCCTATACTATACCACACCAAATCTTTCGGTGACCAGCATCAAATAATTCAACGGCTCAATACTTTTAAAGTATTGAGCCGTTGAATTATTCTATGATAGCTGTGGTAGTTGCGGTTCCTATGAGGTACTTTGCGGGCCATTTCCGGTAAATACTTTTGAATTCCTGCTCGTCAATAGTGCCATCCGCGTACTCAATCGTATAAGTCGCGACAGCTGTACCACCCGGGTGCGCGGTATCTATTTTTTTTGTCTCGCCTTCGGGTAATGTATCTGTTTCTATATAAATAGGATTACCAGGAGGTTCTTCGGTCAAAGTATGGGGGCCATCGACAGAAGATTTACGGCCGTCACTCGTGCCGTAGAGCTCAAAAGTCGCCTCAAACCCATCCACATATCCCTGAACAAGAATATGATTCCCGGTGTCATTTTTAAACTTAAAGTCCGGCCAAGGAGAGTAAATAGTCGCGTCAAGCCCCGGCCCGATAAAGTTTCCCTCGCCATCGCGCTCATAATACGGCACGCGATAAGAATGATTGCGCCGCGCTACAACAGGCAATCCTGCATCAAGCACCGAACGAAAAAGAGTTGTCGAAACCTGGCAAAGCCCCCCGCCGAATTCCGGAATTGTCTCATCGCCTTTTATCACAAGCTCGGGTAAATAGCCCGTGGTGTTATCAATTTGCCCCAAGGTACCGACCGTAGAAAAAACCTCGCCCGGGGGCACAAGAACTCCGGTAAGAAATCTCACGCCATTTGTGATATTATGCACGCGATTTTTAGGGCTTCCGTAAAAGGGAGTAGTGGCCTTGCCAATAAGCTCTCTTATTCCAAGTTCTGAAGCCGTACCCTCGCTTTCCGGCTTCTTTACAAGAACGGGCAGTGAAATCTTTTTTGTTATTTCCTCTCCACGAATCCGCTCAAAAAGAGTTTCTGTAATAAGGCCTACAGTATCATCCTGCAGAAGAGTGCGACCGTGCCTCGGGGCTATAAAGTCCACAACCCTGCCGTCTTTTTCAATGACTTTGGAGTTTTGAGTTGTAGTATCAATTTTATCGGCTAGTTCAACGACGTAATCACTCACCAGCCTTTCGTCGAAATCCGGCATAAGCCGCACACCGTCATAGCGCGAGATAACCCACGAAGCAATTTTTTCCCGGCTTAGAGTAAATCTCTGGCCACCGTATACAAGCGCAAGAGGGCTCGCGATAATTTGCTCCGCGTATTTTATCGCCTCATCCGCAAGGGCCGGGTCCGCCTTTGGCATGTCTATCTCAAGACCCAGCTCCATAATCTCTTCATTTAGATTTTTTACATGAACGAGAATCGCATCCCGCGACTTTGCCCTGTCGAGGTACTTCCCGGGCTTTGTGTCGTATAGTATGCCGACTTCAAGCCCTTCTATATCGTATCTGACATCCCGCGGGAGAATATCATAGAGAGAGGCGAGTATGCCTATTTCACTCTTTAGTTTTTCCTCGCTAAACTCTACCTCAATTGGCAGTCGCTTGGGGTAAAAAGGAGCTATAAGACGCTCCCATAGCTGTTTATGCCATTTACCGTCCCGGCCAAAAGACCAGGCATTTTGGGCAAGAATATCGGATGGAAAGCGGAGATCTATGTTTGTAGGGTCTATAATCTCTTCATTGTTCTCAATAGCAATAACAATCCCTCTATTGTAGAGAACATCAAATCTCTCCTGTAGACGCTTGGCGGCCGCGTCTTGCGTAATACTGCTTACGTCCACAGAGGATATAAACATGTGGGGCAAGATTTTATCGGAATAGGAAAGATTGTATAACGAAAACACCGCGCTTAATACAAACAAAGCGCCTATAGCGAATTTATGAGTGTTAGAAAATTTGAAACGCAATTTTCCGGTTAATTTTCCAAGGCCGCATCAACAATCTCTTTTACGCTTTCGTATGGGAAAGCGCCTGGAATTACGGACTTTGTACCGTTTGCGGCTATCACGATACTATAGGGGGTTCCTCTCCCCCCGGAGTTTGCGGCGTCCTCAAGATCGGCCTGAACCGCGTCTTTGTAACGCCTTTCGTCGAAACATTCCTGAAATTTCACGGCATCCAATCCCACGCTTTCGGCAATTTGAGGCAGATGATCCAGATCCAAACCATTGTTTGAGGGCGTCACTTCGAAAATTCGATCAATATATGCCCAAAAAGCGTCGTTACCTCCAAGCGCGGCAGCGCATTCTGTTGCTTCAGCCTCCGCTACGGCCTTTGAATGAATACTGGTAAGCGGGAGGTGACGATACACCCATGAAACTTGTCCATCGTAACTATCTACTATCTGCTGCATTGTTGCGTGAAACCTCTTGCAGAAAGGGCACTCTAAATCAGAAAATTCAACTATTATCACTGGCGCATCTATACTGCCACGAATATGATCATCCCCTGTCACCGGCTTTATATTTTCTATAGCGCCGCTAGGCGCGGCCGCTTGTCCCCGATCAGCCGCGGGCGTCGAAGGGATCGAACCACTTGAATAAATAACTGCTCCCGCAATAATCACTCCCGCGACCATAATAGCGCCCGGTATCATCATATTAAAATTTTCGTTTTTGTTTTCTTTTTCCTCTTCCATGATTTTAGATTCTTTATTTTAATATTAGTTTTATCGGAGTTGGCGTAAGGAAATCTACTGAATACTTTATCTCCCCGTCGCCTTTTGTGACCTTGACGGTGAATTTTTCCTTGTAATTGGTATCGTCAAACAAAATACTAAACTCTGCGCGCCCAGTATTATTAGTATATGCCTCCGAAAGCAATTTGTCATCCCTATCAAAGACCTCAACCTTCGCCGCGCTCACAAACATGGGCTCGGGATCAAGACCAAGAACGTCCAAAAAAAACTCTCGCGAAACCCTCGAATCATCCCAGATTAACGGCTGAAAATCCTCATGGTCAAATCCCTGCGCAAACCACGATCCGCGCCATGTGAAATCATTATTACCGATAATCGCACCCGCGTTTTTCCATATCGTATTTTCAAAATCTATAACGCCTCGAAAATCACGCGGGTCAAACCTGTTCATTTCGGAATTTTTCAAAGCAAGCTCCGCGTCGTCGTATATGGAAAACCAAAGTCCCTTGGAATTTGTAAATGTCCCCCTTCCCCCGTGCATAAAAAATCCCCATTGAGAAGTTACTTTAGAGTTTATAAGTCTGATATTCCCATAAGAAAAATCCTGCGCCGCGCCAAGCTTCAGCCCGTCAAAGCCGATATTCTCATCCGTGCTCACCAGAACAAATTTATTCAATTCCGAATCGGAAATCTTAAGCTCTCGGATACCGGACGGAGCAAAGATAGAAAGTCCCCGCTCGCCCCCGCCCTCGTAGTAATCTCCCAGAATCTTTGTATTTTCTAAAACTACATTAAAATCAACATTTCTTAAGTTGAAATCCTTTTTCATATTAAATTCATCAAACTCTCCCGCTTCAAAATCTCTTATATCTACCCTAGCATCCCGGGGAAATTCTACGGCTAATCCGCCTATTGTGGAGTTTGTAATATTTGCCTGCGCGGCATCCCGCACTTGCACGCCGCCTCCGCGGAAATCCGGAAGATAAAACGCCCATGTGGAATTGTTCATCTCAATTTCCGCGCTCTCACTTGCTATCAGCATATGAATGCCTTGAGAATCATTAAATACAAATCTCCCTTCGCCCGAAAGATTTACGTAAAGACTGCGGGGATCATCGGAATGGGGCTTCAGCGTAGAACTTTCAAATACAATCTCCCCCTTATCCCGCACAAATATGCTTCCTTGCGGACTCATTTCGACAACAGAATTTTCAAAAATGAGCTTGCCGTTACCATTGACGATTATATCCCCTTTTTGAAAAAAATCAGTATCTTTTATTATCCGAACTTCTTCCGCGCCGATAACAATAACCTCTCGGGAGCTTTCCCGCCTCTCCGTATCGCGCTTTCCCCACTGCCCAAGCGGCACAAATCCCCGCTGCACCAAGGTCTCTTCGCCAAATATCTTACTTCTGTTTGCGGTTAAATCTATAACCTTACGCGTACCAAAAAAAGCTCCGACAGCAAGGGAGCCAATCAACGCTATTATGAGGACACGCTTCAATATCATAAATATGTTATACGGCTAGTGTTCGCCCAATGTCAAATAATTGTACGCATCCAATGCCGCCTTGACGGCATCTCCGGCGGAGATATTATTTTGCTTGAATGGATCGTCGGTGACGTCGCCGGCCGCCCAGATACCAAGTTGGGAGGTGCGTGCATTTTTAGAATCAATAAGAATTTCTCCGTATTTGTTCGTCTCCACAAGATCCTTGACCATATCCGAATTCGGCACAGAGCCGATTTCCACAAACACGCCCCCGACATCAAGCCGTTTCTCTTCCGCGGTTTTTATGTCTTTATATTTTAAACCCGTAACAAATTTATCCCCCAAGATCTCCAGAGTTTCCGCGTTAAAAATAATCTCCTTTATTTTATCGGACGACTTTACTTTTTCCTGTGTTACAGGGTCGCCTTTTAAGCCGTTCGAATGCTCCAATAACCAGATATTCTTCGCGTAAGGCACAAGATCAAGCACCGCCTCAAGACCGGCATTCCCCCCGCCGACCACAACGACATCCTTGTCTTTGAACATCGGGGCATCGCATGTACTGCAGTAGGCAACTCCCATGCCGTCAAACTCTTTTTCTCCGGGAACACCGAGTTTTTTCCGATGCGCGCCGGAACCCACAAAAACAGTTTTTGTATCATAAGCATTCCCCTTCTCTGTTGAAACCTTGAAATGCTCGTCTATTTTTTCTACTTTCGCCACCCTATCCGGTACGACAATTTCTATATCTTCCTGCGCGCGAACATGCTCCTCGAGCATCTTTGCAAATTCAATCCCCGACACATTTTTTGTGCCGATCCAGTTTTCAATGCCGGCGGACACAACAGACTGCCCGCCCCATTCCTCGGTTATCAAAATCGTCTTTAGTTTTTTCCTTGCGGCGTAGACCCCCGCGGACACAGCCGCCGGCCCACCGCCGATAATTAAAAAGTCGTTCATGTGCCATTATTCTCAGCGAAGCAAGCCCAGAGGGGCGTCGCTGAGATGTTAGAATAATGAGCATCCAGCGTTTAGCTGGATACCTTTTAGATACTATAATATAATACCATCCTTCAGTGATCTATGCCACTACTACTAAAACGACTGATTTATAAAAATCGAGAGCAGTCCTCCCAGCACCGCGCCGTAGAGAAGATGAAGAGCAAGAGAGGTAAGCCAACGATAACTGCTGACTTTTATCGCGAAAAATCCGCCGCCAGTGAGAGGCTTTACAACCACCATAAAGAAAAGCCACGGTACAACGCCAAACATAAGGCCGGAGACGACTGTAAATTCTACAAAGAAAAATTGCCGATTGACAATCAAGCCGAATAGAAGCCCCCACAAAGCGCCCGTTGTAAGGTGCATATACCTGCCCACAACTCGCGTGGTTTTTTCGGATTTCCCTCGGGCAAAAAGCTTACCCAAAAGCAAGGGCACGTCGGGAAAATGCGGAATATATCTATGAGCGAGCCACCTGCCCCAGCTTACCGCAAAGGCGCCGAGGACACCGGCTATGAGATAAAAAATAAAATCAGGCAAACCAAGCATATTAAAGGTTAATCTCTTCTCCTTCCTTCATTATACCACGGCCCTTTGATTTTGGCACAATATCCCCCAGAGTTGAACGCAAACTTTCAAGGTCAACCTCCTTTCTGGACGAAACTGCCGAGGAAGCCAAATTTGACTTGACGGGAGAAGGCCCTGCAGCCGCACGGGCAGGCCCGCCTGCCTCGCCCGCTTCGCGATCTTGCGGGCGGGCAGGAAGCTTGTTCAGGGAAATTTCGTCCGGCTTAGCCTGTCCCTGACTGGGCTGAGCCTGATCATTCCCTGGCTTCCCTGCAGCAGTCGAGCTTGATTCGGCCGCAGTCGAGCTGAGCTCGACCGGCTTTTCCGCGGCTTGAGCCTTTCTTTTTTCAAAACATTCCCTACAATACACCGGCCTATTAGGATCGGGCTTAAACGGCAATTTTATGCTGCGCTTGCACTCCGAGCATTCCGCGTCATGCATCTCCCGCGCGGCCTGCCCGCCCGCTTGGCGGGGCTGCTCTTTCGGGAGAAATTTACGGTCCACAGATGCGGTCTCGTGCGTGCTTTCTTCCTTTTCACCTTCCGAAGCGAGACTCCACTTCAAAATTTTCTCCTCAACCACGGATCGCTCCTTGCCGTATCTTTCGCGGGATACTTTTATCACCTCATCTTTATGGGATTCCTCGGGCTGAGCAAACGGCGGCAAAGTATGGGCGGAAAAAGCATTTGAGGCGATACCATCTATCATTAACTTTATTGCTATATTGTATTTTCCCAAATTCACCAAGTCCGATTGCATAAAAGCAGGCAAATATTCATTTTCCATAAACTCCGCGTCCGCAGCTCCCACCCTAAACGATACAAGCGTGCCCGCATTGCCAAAAACAGCGTCGCGCACCAACTCATCCATCTGTGCTATATATTGATGCGCCAAAATAAGAGCGAGGCGGTATTTGCGTGCCTCGGACAAAATACCGGCGAATGACGGTGTCGCAAAGGTCTGAAACTCATCGATATACATGAAGAAATCATTGCGCGTCTCCTCGGGTATATCAACCCTGCTCATTGTGGCAATTTGAAGTTTTGTGATGAGCATTGTGCCAAGAAGAGCTGTATTGTCTTCTCCGATGCGCCCCTTGGAGAGATTCACTATGAAAATCTTTTTGTTATCCATTATCTCCCTCATGTTGAACGTACTCTTTGTCTGCCCTATTATATTTCTAATAAGAGGATTTGAAATAAATTGCCCTATTTTATTCTGTATAGCTCCGGTGGCTTCCTCTCTATATCGTTCAGGGTACTTTGCGAATTCATTTATCCAGTATGACTTCACGGCCGGATCTTTTACGTTATCCACGACTTTTTTTCTAAAATCCTTATCCGCAAGCATCCTATTCGCACCCATTATCGTAGAATCTGGATATTCAAGAAGCGCAAGAAGCGCATTGTTTAAAATATATTCCATGCGCGCGGACCAGACGTCTACCCATATTTTTTTAAACGCCGCCATGAGGCCCGAGGCAACAAAATATCGTTGCTCCGCTCCTATGGTTTCCATAATATTGAAGCCAATCGGCATTTCCGTATCCGCGGGATTAAAATAAACCACGTCATTTACGCGGCTTTTGGGAACAAAGTCAAGTACGGCTTCGGCAAATTCTCCGTGGGGATCTATTATCCCCACGCCGCGCCCTTCGATCACATCCTGTATGGCCATGTTCTGGAGCATTTGCGTCTTTCCCATGCCGGTCTTCCCTATTACATACATATGCCGGCGCCGGTCGTCCAGCTTAATGCCAAATTTTTGCTGTTGCCCTCGCGCTGTTGCTAGTGCGAAAAAATTTATGTCCATATCGATACTAATCTACTAATAACATCTCAACAGCGATCCTAATCTACGAATAGCATCCGAATGATCCTAATATTCGGATAATTCGGATGTGCATTCGGAACATTCGGATCGCTTTTACTCTATTGGTAGCCCCATGGGCGCGGGCGCCTTTCTTGACTCGACTCTGGGCATTACAGGTGCTTTTACGATCTGTCCGGGGAAATGAAACATCGTCGCAATTTCCTCAACGTTCAGCATGGACATAGGCGTTATGTCTCCCGGCAGAGGAAGGCGGAGCTTATAGCGCCACACAATGCGCATCTTTCGAAAATGACCCCTTACTTTTCTGAAATATATAAACGATCTCTTGGGAAGGGTCTTTGAGTTCGGCTTGATTGAGTTTAGGTTATACATGTTAAACTGCCTGAGAAATCCAAAAATAGCGCCTACATATGTCTTGCTAAACACATCCTTTCTTCCTATATACACAAACCGCATCAAGGTATTGAAGAAAACCTTTGAAGTTTTCTCGTCTATGCGCTTCAAAACCTCGCGCTGGCCGGGCGTAAGGCGAAATTCCGGCGCGTCCCACACATTTTCCTTTTTCTCTTCTTCGGTACCTCCGGTCAACTGCTCGATTAATGACCCCGCAGTTGTTGCGGCTAAACCTTTCCTTTCCTCAGCTTCAGTTTTCCTGCCAAGCAATTTCGCGATAACCTTTTCCCCTTCTTTTCTAAGCTTCTCAAGGTCCTCATCCGGCTGTATTATAAACTGAATCCATATATGCTCCCCGGGCCTTAGGGTATTTAGAATCTCGGCAATTGAGGCAATGGGGTCCAGGCGCCTCTCCTCTACCATCTCCTCAAAATCCTCGTATGTACGCAGGGGATACGCACCCTCTCTAGTAAGCATAAGATCAGTACCCCATACATCCCAATCCTTATTCGGCATATTTGGCGGAATTTGCTCCGTATAATCCTCCACTTCCAGAATTTCAGCGTCGGGATATTGAGAATAAACCTGCGATTCAACAAAACTCTTTAGCTTGCTCTCGGTGTGAATATAAAAATGTATATCTCCCCCGCTACCCGCGATCTCCAGGCTCAACATTGGAAGAAATTCTCCCTTTATCCAGATATCTCTGAATTTTAGCTCGTCCCACACCCCATGGAGGCCAACAAGCACATACTCCATTGCCTTGGGGGTCTTAAGGACTTCTTGGGGAAGTCTTATCTCAAGTAAAGTAAATTTTAAACTGTCATGATAAGCAACCTCACGCCAGTATAGCCAGCTAGTTCTAAAGATAGAAAAAAGAATGAGTGGAGTAACAAACCACCACGTAGCTTTAATAAAAAATAACGCGAAAGAGAAAACCTCCATGAGAGCGATACCAATCTACGAATAACATCCGAATGATCCTAATATTCGGATCGCATTACATTAAGCAAGGAAATATTTGCCGTCTTCAAGCTTCTTAAAATAATTTCTATTCTGCAGATTTAGAAAAATAGTATTAGGTTTCACAAATCTGCGTTCTGATATCAATTGCAAAACATCCTCTTTAAGCATGGGCCTGCCCGCATCCTTTAATATCTGCACCAAAACATCTTTCACAGTACCCGGCTCATATCCCCATTCGGACAGCGCGTAAAGGCCTCGTCCTATCAGTACAAAACGCGGATCTTTTATTAGTTCGTTATGGACGGTTTGAGGATGGGTTTGACGAACATTATTTGCCTCATCTGCGGCTGAAACAAAATACTTGTCAATAAACTGGCTTATCTCCTTAAAGTGAAGCGGACGCTTTTCGGACTCGAATACAAGATGGGCTTTGTCCCTCACGCCCCTCGGGGAAATACGAGACCACTCGGCAAGGCCATACGCGCTAAATGGACCCTGCTTTATACGTCTGCTTAATGCCAATATGTTTTCTGGAGAAACACTGATGAATTTATTAAAATTTTGCGACTCGTCCTTTACGAGCGATTTAAGGCTGGAAAAACGCAAGGGATCAGCACTTACTTCAAGGACCTTGTGAATCTTTACCACAAGAGCATCCGCGTCCTTGAGAAATCCGGCATCCAGAGCGTGGCGTGCATGCATATCGTCGCTCTCCTTGCCAAAAACAAGCCCCGGCATAAGCCGCAGTACAAAAGCGAGATAAGCCCGGTCGTCCTGACTTGCAAGCGCTTCAAAAACATCGGATTCTTTTGCAACTCCGCCTTTTTTATTTATGTAGGCCTCAATTTTGCCAAACGCGGGCGCAAGAAGGGAAATCCTCTCTTCGCTCGCCATGATCTTCTTTAGGCCGTACTCCTGAATCTGCCTTACCCGCTCCCTGGTAATTTTATGACTCTTGCCTATTGATTCAAGAGTTTCTGTCTCATCCCTGTCAATGCCAAATCTCCGCTCAAGCACCTCGCGGTTTTTGTCGGAAATTGAGGAAAGCAATTTGGAAACCGAGTTCCTTATATTAAGTTTTTGCGAACGTCCTGCCATAACAATATGTTTATATAATATCACATAGACGGTGTATATGTCAAGCCAAAAGCCCTTATCTATTCTTTAATTTTATCACAGACCAGGAGAAAAGTAAAGGACTCGCCAAAAAGAGCGAGGAGTATGTACCGCTAACCACTCCGATTATCAATATCAAAACAAAATATTTTATAGTAAACCCTCCAAAAAAGAAAATTGCCATCAGCACAAACAATGTCGTAAGCGACGTATTGAGAGACCGCACATAGGTTTGCTTAACACTCTTATCAATGACATCGGCGAAATTAAATATACTGCCTTGGCGAAGTACATTTTCCCGGATTCTATCGAATATTACTATCGTGTCGTTCACAGAGTATCCAAGAATAGTAAGGAGTGCCGCGACAAACGGAACTCCCACTTCTATATTCAAAAAATATCCGACAACCGAAAATATACCTACCGTTATAAGCACATCGTGAAAAAGCGTGATGAGCGCTACCACTCCATACTTCCATGACTTTAGGGGAAATGACACTCCCCTGAAAGCCCAGGCCACATATACAAGGATCATTATAAAAACAAGCGAAATCGCCCAAATTGATTTGCGCTTTGTTTCCTCCCCTATAACAGGGCCTATTGATTGAAATCCTCGCTCGTCAAACTCACCCAATGACTTGAGCTTTTCGGAAACATCCGCATGGGCCGTTTCCTCAACGTTTTTAAATCTAAGGATTAATCCGGCATCCCCGATGTCTTGTATGATTATTTCTCCCAAATCAGTCTCGCCAAGCGCGGAGCGGACCTCTTCGTGGCTTGGCCTGCCATCGCGAAACTCAATATCCATAATACTTCCGCCGGTAAAATCAATTCCGAAATTCAAACCAAAACTGGCGAGCGAAATAACGCTTGCGATTACAAGAACTAAAGATAATGTGTAATAAATTTTTCGATGTTTCAGCATAATTAAATATTATCTAACCCATATTCCCCTCTTCTTGCCCAACCTGCTTTCTCCGACAAGGCGCATTAAATATTTCGTCACTATCATTGCAGAAAACATACTGACAGCAACACCTATTCCCAAAGTCAACGCAAATCCTTTTATAAAGCTCGTAGAGAACCAAAAAAGTATCAGGCAGGTGATGAGGGTCGACATATTTCCATCGCGGATTGAAGTCCATGCCCTTGAATATGCGCGGTTTAATACGAAAAGAAAATCTTTGGGCTCACCGTCTTTGTCCCCCGCCATCTCCTCCCTTAGCCTTTCAAACACAAGAACATTCGCGTCTACCGCCATACCTAAAGAGAGAATAAGCCCGGCGATCCCGGGGAGTGTCAGGGTTATCGGAATAATTTTGAAAATAGCAAGAAGCAAAACAAGGTATACCGCAAGCGCCATCACTCCCAGAATCCCGGACATTTTATAGAGAACTATCATAAAAAGGACGACTGCTATAAGCCCGATAATAGCGGCGTCTAAGCTCTTCTTAACGGACTCCTCTCCCAAGGACGCGCCGATGAACTGCTCCGAAATTAGATTTATGGGAACCGGCAATGCTCCGGCATTCAGGTTTCTTGTAAGAATCTTCGCGCCCTCAACATCAAAACCCGAAATCTGCGCGTTGCCGCCCGATATTTCCTGCTGTACGGTGGGATAGTTTATCAGGATGCCGTCAAGGTAGATTGCAAGCGGCTTTCCCACATTCCGGCCGGTGACCTCTTTAAAAATTTCAGCGCCGTCATCGTCCAGATTCAGGCCAACAACCGGCACGTTGGTATTAGGGTCAAACTCAAGCGATGCATCCTCCAAATACTGCCCCGTAAGCTGCGGAGATATTGATTGGAAGCATGGATCTTCTCCCTCGGATCGGGTTACGGCCAGTATTATACCGGGGCTTATATTCGCGCAATAACCCTTAAGCTGCTCGTCGGATATCTGTGTTTTCACATCAACCGGATCGCCTGATTCTGTCTCAACCTGTATGTTTTGTTTTTCAAAAAACCCTCGAAGTATTTTTACCTGCTTATCTACGGGACGCAGCTCCTTAAATTCAAGATACGGAGTCTGTCCAATAATTTCTTTCGCCTTATCGAAATCTCTTATGCCGGCAAGCTCCACAACGAGCCGGTAGTTTCCACCCGATTCCTGCACAAGAACCTGCGGCTCACGCACGCCAAAAAGATTCACCCGCCGCTCAATGACATCCCGCAATCCATTCATGGACTCGCCGTAATCTCCGGGATCAACCTGAGACAAATCCGCCTCATATATAAGATGAAGCCCTCCCTGAAGATCCAAGCCCTGTGAAAAAGGAATACTTATAAAATTAGGCACATTGAGGATATCATCCGCGTATTTTAGCACATACCATTTATCGAGTTTACGTACGCTTTCGGGCATGTCTATCGCGTCAAGTTTTGGATTTACCCAGCCGGCAAAATTATTCCAATATCCGGGATAGTCAAGATTCGCCGCCAAAAAAGCAAACAAAAAAACAGCAAGGATTACTGTTCTATATCGCCTGCGGCTTTGTCTGGGCCAGACAAAATATCTAATCCCTTCAATAATCTTCTTGGGTATAAAAATCAAAAATCGCCCGCCGGAATTTATGAAATTCGAAAATGATTCTGTCACTCCCAAAAATCTTTTCATAAGATACAGCGTATCGCGGAACTGCTGCAAAGTCAATGGAAAATATTAAAAAATCGGCCCGATTCAAATCGGGCCGATCACGAATAAAAACCTAGCCGTCGTTGTATTCCCCCACAAACTCCACTTGAGGTTCGTCTCCCTCGCGATGCTCGACTTTCCCAATAGGAAGAGCATTATGATCAATAAGGTGATAGGTGGCAAAGGACACAATAGATGCGACCATTATCCCTTGATTAAACGTCCTGTCCATCTCCGAATCCGAAACCTTCCCTATCTCCTGCATGAGCCGAAAGATAGGAGGTCGCTTCCAGGCACCTCGATTAATGACAACCTTGAGGTCTTCGGGAAGGACACGAGAAATATTCCCAGCCATTCCTCCGCCGGTGATGTGAGCGTGACCGGCAAATTTAACAGCACCCTTAATTCGGCTGTCTTCAATATTTTTAACCCATATGGGCGTAGGCCCAAGCAAGGCCTCTGTCAGAGTACTCCCTAGTTCAGGCCAATACCGCTCGAGACGCCGCCTAACTTTCTTCGGGGAATCTTTGAGGGCAAACACTTTCCGTGCTAAGGAAAAGCCATTGGCACCGGGATAATCAGAGGGCCACCCGTATACTAAGTCCCAAGGACTGACCGGAACAAATGCAAGTTCTTCGCTCGGAAATCCGATCATCATAACATCCAGATTAAAACGCCATGGATACCTATATGTCCCCGGCTCTTCGGCGGTTTCTCCTCCAATAAGACGGCATCCCGCCTTGAGGCATCCGTCTATCACGCCGTCAATTACCTTTATATGACGTTCGGGGTCAAGCTTTTCCACGCTCAAGTGATCAAGCGCGAATGCGGGCATATTTCCGGCATAATATGTGTCGCACGCCATTGCTACGGCATCCCGGCCTGCTACTTCCAACATATCCGTAAGGGAAAGTAAGTGTAGTTTGGTGCCGACTCCGTCAACCGAGGCCTTAATCAGTTTAGCACCCTCCGGGATTGGGCCGCCGCCGGCAAACCCGCCGATCTCTTTTGCCGAATCCTGGCCCCACGCCCGAGCTATCCTTTCTTTAATCATCCGAGCAAAAAGCTCTCCGGCGTCAATGTCCACTCCTGCTGATTTGTAGGCCTCGCTCATGTCGCGCTCCTCAAAAATCTATTCGTCCCAGATAGGCACTGCATTTTCGGGTGGGTCGCCGAGAGTGTCCTCGTCGCCACGGGAAGGCCAACGCAGGTTTTTTTCAAAATCGTAGATTTCCATTGTGAAACCCTCATCAAACTCATGCAAACTTACCGACCATTTGCCAAGCTCCGCATTACTTACTGCGTGGATTGAATATGGCTCTTCAACAAACTCGCTGTGATTTCGCAAGGAAACATAATATTTTTCAATAGAATTGACACGCCGCCGTCCTGCCCCATCAATATCTATGCTGAAAACATCCTGTCGTAGCATTCCGTACAATACTCGCACTTTTGCTTTGGAACCAGCGTGGCTATGCGGCTTCGTGCCTTTGAGCGCTCTTCCGACAAAACTAGCAGCCCAGAAAATCATAACCACTTTCTTGCCCTTGTGCTCGGATATTGGAATTTTGTAATAAGGCCGCTGCTCGTCTTCGGGGATGCTCTGAAACTTTTCTATCCAAGGACGAATACACACAGCATTCATTAAGTCGGGGCCCAACCCTTCAATTTTCTTCACGACATCCTTGAAACTATCCATATCTCCTCCTCCTTTCGCCTAATCTTTCGGGCAAAGTCCTTTAAGCGGACCATCCTTGCATGGAATGGGTTTTTTAGCGGCGTGGACTCCCCTGCCATATTCTATCAAAAGATAGGTCAATTTAAACCAATCTTTTTTATCAAAGAGCCTCATGAGGTCTTGCTCAATTTTTACAGGATTTTGCTCTGTTGTCAATCCAAGGTGGCGGGATACGCGGCGCACATGAGTATCAACCGCAATTCCCTCAACTATCCCATACGCGTTGCCTAGCACAATATTCGCGGTCTTACGCGCGACTCCCGGAAGCTCTACCAACTCTTGCATAGTTTTTGGCAATTTGCCGTTAAACTTGTCCCTTATCATATATGCTGCGGCTATAATATTTTTTGCTTTATTGTGATAAAAGCCGGTAGAACGAATTTCCTGCTCAAATGTTTTAGGATTCGCTTTTGCGAAGTCATCTACTATTTTATATTTTCTAAAAAGTTTCTCGGTAACTTCATTCACTTTCTTATCAGTACATTGCGCCGACAAAATCACAGCAACAAGAAGCTGTACATTATTTTCATAATTTAAAACAATCTTAGCATTGGGATATGCTTTCTTGAGCCGCGCCAAAATTTTCCCTGCGCGCTTCTTTTTTTGTATGAGTGATTCCGGCATATACCCACTTTTATTTTGATTAATTTTAACTATTTATTGGCAGTGATGCTTTGCAAAATGCCCAGCATCAAAAACAAAGAGATTAGACTGCTCCCTCCGTAGCTGACAAAAGGAAGCGGTATTCCTGTAATGGGCAATAGCCCCAAAGTCATGCCTATATTGATAAGGATTTGTGAAATTAGCATAACAGAAAATCCGGCGGCTACAAGGCGTGCAAAATTATTCACCGAGTACTTTGAAATATTCATAACCCTCCTTATAAAAAATACAAAACACAGAAGAAGCATGACACCTCCAACCAACCCCATCTCTTCTACAATCGCGGCATATATAAAATCCGTCTGCGCCTCCGGTAAAAATCCGAGCTGGGTTTGGGTGCCCTCGCCTATGCCCTTGCCCCATACGCCGCCCGAACCTATGGCGATAACCGATTGCAGTACATTGTATCCAGATCCCCTAGGATCCGATTGGGGATTTACGAAAGAAATAAGCCGGTCCTTTTGGTAATCCTGGAAAGCAAACAACCATGCGGCGGATAAAACTATGGCGCCGATCACAGCTAAGGCAGCAATATGCTTTATCCTGATGCCTGCCATAACCATTACGCCAAACCATATACTAATAAGTATGAGCACCGAACCGATATCTGGCTGCATGAACACCAATCCCGCCGCTAAAAAAACATATATGCCGGATACTATGATATGCCGTACGCGATACATTTCGATATGACGCATAGAAAAGTACTTGGCAAGAAGAAGTATGAGAACAATTTTTGCAAGCTCTACAGGTTCAAAACTTACGGGCCCAAAATGATACCAACTCGTGGCTCCTCTCACCGATACGCCAAATATGAAAAGGCCTATAAGCAGCAACAGGGAAAAGATATAAATAATAGTCACCGGCGCCTTGTAATTTTTCAGGATCCGATAATCTAAAAAACTCACAAACAGCATCAAAAAAAATCCTATGGCGAGCCACAGAATCTGCCTTTTAAAATTAGTGAGCTCCTCTCCCCCGCTGCTATATATGGATATCAAGCCGAATGTCACAAGCAGAAGCGCTGAAGCAATAAGCAGCCAATCTAATCTCTTAAGATGAAGCAGCATAATCTCTTATAAAGTTAGAGTTTTTAAAAAAGTTGCTTTCTGCCCGCGCGTCGATGTCGACATCTTGCGGCAATGCATAAGGCCACACAATTTGGAATGCCCTGGCCGTTCCCCTCAGAAGATCCTGCATATTCGTCCTGCCTGCGGCAACAGGTTTGCCTGATTTATACAGTACGGCGTGCACTTCCACATTTTTTAAGTTATAGGGAGATGTATTATTTACCACACCGGAAAATCGATTGTCGGATACATCATCTTCCCGGCTAAAATCAGTGTTATCTATATTCAAATTGGCAGGAGAAAACGGTGCAAGGCGCTGCCAATTGATTTTTTTCATGTTAAAATTCATATTTTTAACATTAGAGAAGTCCGATACCGCAGACATTTCAACTGCTGATTCTACTATATATTTAGATTCGCCGGGCAAAATAAATGTCTCCCCCGAAACCTTGCGCAATACTTCCCCGCCCTCACCCAAAAAATCGAACTCATACATTACGCTCGAGGCGCCATATTCAGTATTTGAATTTTTAATATACGCCACCGCGTCGTATATATTCCCATCGCTTATCTTAAAAAATTCCGCAAAGATAACATCAGGATCTCTAAATACAGCCTCATCCGGTATTTCATCTTTTTTGTCCTGGGGCGGAGCGATATTATCCCCCACAAGCTGCACGAGCAAAAACATAGCTCCGAGCATCACGGTAAGCGAAGCCAGGCCGATGATAACTTGTTTTTGTTTTCGGTATTCCACGAAAATATTGTAGCATCACGCGAGGCAAAACAAAACCCCGCTACGGCGACTACCTACTTTCCCAGGAAAACCTAGTATCATCGGCCTTGAGGCATTTCACTTCTGTGTTCGGAATGGGAACAGGTGGGGCAACCTCAGTATAGTCGCCATAGTGGGGCTTTGTTTTTTGGAATCTTATAACTCCTCAGGAAAACTAATTTATGAGAAATTAGTACTCGTAAGCTTAACGCCTCGCGGCGCTTACACTATGAGCCTATCGACCTCGTCATCTTCAAGGTCTCTAAGAATTCTAATCTTGGGAGGGGCTTCGTGCTTATATGCTTTCAGCGCTTATCCCTTCCGAACATAGCTACTCAGCAATGCCGCTGGCGCGACAACTGATACACCAGAGGTTCGTTCTTTCCGGTCCTCTCGTACTAGGAAAGACTTCCCTCAAAATTCTACGCCTGTGGCAGATAAAGACCAACCTGTCTCACGCATATACCCACTTGTTACCAAGTGTATGGACTATACCACTATCCCATATTACTCATACGGGACACCAACCTTTCATGGAAGGTTCTATGCTTCCATCCGTCCGACCTAAATCGAACAAGTCTCTACGGGTCAAGCACATAAACTTTTGTATACTCGATTCCCTCGGTATTTCCCATAAAATGCAGGTTGATGATTTTATGGACTTCACCGATATTAGTTGGTTTTTCAATCCCGATTACTCGGGAAGGCCGCCGTGTGTACTCGAATGTCTCGGGTTCTTTGTTGACGGTTTGAACCCAGCTCGCGTTCCGCTTTAATGGGCGAACAGCCCAACCCTTGGGACCTTCTCCAGCCCCAGGATGCGAAGAGCCGACATCGAGGTGTCGAACCGGGCCGTAGATATGAACTCGCGGGCCCGACTAACCTGTTATCCCCGGGGTAGCTTTTGGCTGATGATCTTCCCCTGTCCTATAAAAAAAGGGGTCGGTTCACTAAGTTACACTTTCGTGAGTCCGCGGCAAATACGCCTTGGACTAAAGCCGGCTTGTGCCTTTACGCGACCGCTCCGATTTCCATCCGGAGCTAGCCGACCTTGAAACGCCTCCGCTACACTTTAGGAGGTCTAGCGCCCCACTAAAACTACCCGCCTTCCACTGTCTCCCTGCATAGCAAGGGTTAGAATTATCCTCTTTAAAGATGGGTGTTTCATCGGCGACTCCAGCCCGACCGAAATCGGACCTTCAAAGTCTCCCCACTACACTACGCATTAAAGAAAATAAGCCAATAAAAAGTTGTAGTAAAGCTCCCGGGGTCTTTTCGTCTTGCCACAGGAAAACGGCATCTTTACCGATATTGGATGTTCACCGGGCTCCTCGTTGAGACAGTTACCCAGTCGTTACGCCTTTCGTGCGGGACCCAATTTACGGGCCAAGGAATTTCGCTACCTTAGGACAATTATAGTTATTGCCGACATTCACCGGCGCTTCTATCGCGAGCCGAACAGACGAATCCATAAGACAAGCAACAGTTGACGTTCCGGCATTGGTCAGGCGTCAGCCCCTATACTTCCTCTTACGAGTTTGCAGGGACCTATGTTTTTGGTAAACAGTCGCCAGGTAAACTTTAGCTGCGTCCGCCTTGCGGCGGAAAGGCATATCCCGAAGTTACGCCTAGCTGTTTTGCCGAGTTCCTTAACGAGGAATCACCCGTTCACCTTGGGCTACTCGCCCTGCCCACCTGTGTCGGTTTGCGGTACGGTCTGCATATTCTTAGCCCTACGGGCTTTTCTAGGAAGATTTTTCGATTGCTTCCCCCAGCCGTGAAGCCGGGGTCAAAGCGAATCCAGTAACACTCGCAATTTCTAAATCTCCGTCACCCTTTGGAAAAATATGCAGGAGCAGGAATATTAACCTGCTGTCCATCGACCTACGCCGTTCAGCGCAGACCTTAGGGCCGCCTAACCCTTGGCTGATATACATTGCCAAGGAAACCTCGGGCTTTCGGTGGTCCGATATCTCATCGGACTTGCGGTTACTTGTGCCAACATTCTCTCTTCTTTATCCTCCACCGTTTCTTACAAAACGACTTCACTGAATAAAGAATGCTCCCCTACCCCAGATGCCATAAGGCACCTAGCTGTATCTTCGGTATTCGATTTAGCCCCGTTACATTTTAGGCGCAAGACCTCTTGACTAGTAAGCTGTTACGCACTTTTTAAAGGATGGCTGCCTCTAAGCCAACCTCCTAGCTGTCAGAGAACTCTCACCTCCTTTCCCACTTAATCGAAATTTAGGGACCTTAGATTACAGTCTGGGCTGTTTCCCTTTTGAGCGTGGAGCTTAGCCCCCACGTTCTAACTCCCAAGAAACGCGTTTTGGAATTCGGAGTTTGATTGATCTAAGTCAGAATAATCCTCCTTAAACCATCCAGTGCTCTACCTCCAAATTGCTATCTTGAGGCTAGTCCTAAAACTATTTCGGGGAGAACCAGCTATTACCAGGCTCGATTAGCTTTTCACTGCTCCCCACAGCTCATCCCCTAGTATTGCATCACTAGTGGGTGCGGGCCTCCCCCCGGTTTTACCCGGGGTTCACCCTGGCCATGGGTAGATCGCCTGGCTTCGGGTCGTATGAGTGCTGCAAAGTCGCCCTATTAAGACTTGGTTTCCCTACGCTTCCTCCGCCATAGGCGGATTAAACAAGCAACACGAATACACTCGTTGGCTCATTCTGCAAAAGGCACGCCGTCACCCTTGCGGGCTCCGGCTCCTTGTAGGCACATGGTTTCAGGTACTATTTCACCGCCCTCACCGGGCTACTTTTCACCTTTCCCTCACGGTACTTGTTCACTATTGATTACCAAAAGTATTTAGTCTTGGCAGATAGTTCTGCCTGCTTCTCTCGAGGCATTCGTTCCTCGAGATACTCAAGAATAGAAACCAGAAGCATGTAATGTCTTTCGCTTACAGGGCTGTTACCTTCTTTGGCTGCTCTTTCCAGAGCATTCAACTAGACAAATCACATTTTATGAACTCCCCCGAGCCGAACTCGGATGTTTCTACCTTACAACCCCAATATATGATAAACATGAATTGGTTTGGACTGTTCCCCCTTCGCTCGCCGCTACTAAGGGAATAAAATTTTTCTCTTTTCCTCCGCTTACTGAGATGTTTCACTTCAGCGGGTATGGATCCCGACGCAAGGCCGGGATAACCTGGGTTTGCCAGGTTGGGTTTCCCCATTCGGAAATCCCCGGATCGTAGGTTGCTCGCCACCTCCCCGAGGCTTATCGCAGACACGCCACGTCCTTCATCCCCTTTTGGTATCAAGGCATCCACCATGTGCCCTTAATTTAATGTTTGTTTTCCTGCGGAGTTATAAAACTCCATGTCTCGCCAAAGCTCATGCATATGAGCGACGACGGACATTACTTATGCAATTTTCAAGGTTCACGCAAGTGTTAAAAAACCGCTTGCTGTGCAAACGGCATTACCACATCAAAAAAATGGCTACTACCCGCTTGCTCGTGTGTCTATGAAATTTTCCCCAATCGTTTTTAACACCTGTGGTGCATGATATCAAAATTAATGTATTGATGTCAATAGTCCAAAATAAAACAACCCTTCCTTATGGAGGGGTTGTTTTATTTGTGCATGAAACTCTTACTTGCCAACCTCTTTCGACAATTTCTCAAGCCAGTCCTTTGCGACTCCCTGTCCGCCAAATCCAAATGCAAGTCCTCCCGCCAACGCCAGAAACGCTATAAACCCCATAAAGAAGGTGTTTATAAGAGTGGAAGCGATACCCAGCTGATTGAATACAGCAAGAAATGCAAAGATCCACACAGACCAACGAACCATGACGCCGACTACTTTGGGGGCTGAAAAATCTGCTGCTTTAATACTCGCCTTTATCAGCTTCTCGAGGAAATCAGATACGAGAGCTGCTATAACCAATATCAAGGCGGCTACAAAAATATTCGGAATATACGCGAGTATAGCCGTGAGAAAAACGGCTACTTCACTTAATCCCAAAATATCTGCTGCTGCAAGGAAAAATGCAATTAGCAGGAACCACTTCACTATCCATCCCATAAATCCGCTAAACTCCCAATCAAGACCAGACTTATGAACTGCCTTCATAATGCCAAGCTGATCGAAAATTTTATCGATCTGGATAGCTTGCAGTATTCTTGTAACAATCCTTCCCAATGCCATAGCAACAAGCCACCCTACTATAAATACAACCAGAGCTCCAAGGAGGGCAGGAATAAATGCTACAAAACCATCCCATAAATTCTGAAGAGATGCCATTATAACATCTGTCCAAGTTTGAACTATCATATTTTTGTTTATTAATTGTAATTAAATATTTCTAATATTGTAACAAGCTATGACCTTTTTTAATATTATACCAGAAGCAGTCAAGAGCTTCTCTGTGGATAACTAAAAAGCGACTAAAATGCTTATCTTAGCCGCTTTTTAAGGGTCTGCGGGGTTGGTTGGAACCAATTGATAGCAGACATGGAAGTCTGGGAACAACTTAAGAATATTGCTGGCGCTACTGGACGAAGTTAGAACCTCTTTGCTACGGGGAAAGGCAGTACTTTAAATCATTCAAAATAAGGTTCGTGACTTTGGCTGGTTTTATTGCAGAAGTATCAATAATGGTGGCGTCTGGGTAGGTCATTTCTTCATGTTCTTTAATATTAGTTATCAATAATAGATAATTGCGGATACTCTTCTCTTAACCGCTCTATTTCAGCAGAAGTAAGGCCGGAAAGATTAAGATCGCCACCTACGTTCTCTGGTAACTCAAGACCTTCAGCAGAAGTAAGGTCGGAAAGATTAAGATCGCCACCTACCGTCTCTGGGAACTCAAGACCTTCAGCAGAAGTAAGGCTTTCAAGATCGAGATCACCACCTACCGTCCTCGGTAACTTAAGGCCTTTAGCAGAGGTAAGGCCGGAAAGATCAAGATAGCCATCTATGTTCTCTGGTAACTTAAGACCTTCGGCAGAGGTAAGGCTGTCAAAATAGAGATCACCACCTACGTTCTCTGGTAACTCAAGACCTTCAGCAGAGGTAAGGCCGTCAAGATAGAGATTACCACCTACGTTCTCTGGTAACTCAAGCCCTTCGGCAGAGGTAAGGCGGGAAAGGTTAAGATGTTCACCTACCGTCCTCGGTAACTTAAGGCCTTTAGCAGAGGTAAGGCCGTTAAGACTAAGATTGCCACCTATTGTCTCCGGTAACTCAAGACCTTCGGCAGAAGTAAGGCCGGAAAGATTAAGACTGCCACCTACGCTCCCTGGGAACTCAAGGCCTTTAGCAGAAGTAAGGCTGAAAAGATTAAGATCACGACCTACCGTCCTCGGTAACTCAAGACCTTCAGCAGAAGTAAGGCCGTTAAGACTAAGATTGCCACCTACGCTCTCTGGTAACTCAAGTCCTTCAGCAGAAGTAAGGCGGGCAAAATAGAGACTGCGACCTACCGTCCTCGGTAACTCAAGACCTTCGGCAGAAGTAAGGCCGGAAAGATTAAG
>Ga0208879_1000464_pt1 | contig 41977 bp, 39 predicted proteins | sample Knorr_S15_td_Bot_FD_185605 | JGI IMG/M metagenome (GOLD analysis project Ga0208879, IMG submission 185605) | Marine microbial communities from Southern Atlantic Ocean transect - Knorr_S15_td_Bottom_ad_5009_LV_A (SPAdes) (version 2) | ecosystem: Environmental > Aquatic > Marine > Oceanic | place... | reverse complement strand
CAATCGAACTGGGATTTAAGTCAGTAGCACACGCCGGTGAAGAAGGCCCTGCGGAGTATATTTGGGGTGCTATTAAAGAATTAAAAGCTTCTCGCATTGATCATGGTGTTCGTGCTCTTGATGATCCAGAGCTTGTTACTTATCTCGTCAATGAGCAGATACCTTTGACAGTCTGCCCTTTGTCCAACACCAAACTTTGTGTTTTTGACGACATGTCCAAACATACCATTTTACAAATGCTTGAGCTGGGTTTAAGCGTTTGTGTAAACTCTGATGATCCTGCGTATTTTGGTGGCTATATGACAGAGAATTTTACCGCACTAACAGCCTCTTTATCAATGACCAAGGTGCAAGCCAGGCAGTTAGTAAAAAACAGCGTATCAGCGAGTTTTGCCACAAACAAAAGAAAGAGTGCAATGCACACATTACTGGAGAGTTATGAATAAAGAAATTACCTGGATAAAAAATCCATTGGCTATACTCGCTGATAATTGCGAGGGCGGTTTGGTTGTTCAGGGGCGAAAAATTATTGAACTTGTTGCTCGAGGTAAAAACCCAAGCACAGGGATAGATCAAATTTATGATGCAAGTGAGAGCGTTGTACTTCCCGGCCTAGTCAACACTCACCATCATTTTTATCAAACGCTAACTCGCGCCTATCCAGAAGCGTTAAATCAAGAGCTATTTCCGTGGCTCAAGAGCTTATATAAAGTGTGGGCAAACATTCAGCCAGAAATGCACGCTGTTGCAACTGAATTAGCCTTAGCTGAATTATTATTGTCGGGCTGCACTACAGCAAGTGATCATCATTATCTATTCCCCTCTCAGCTAGAAAACGCGATTGACATCCAAGTTGAGCAAGCTAATAAAATTGGCATGCGAGTGGTCCTAACAAGAGGGTCTATGAGCCTTGGTGAAAAAGATGGCGGATTACCACCACAAAGTGTTGTTCAAACGGATGATCAAATCCTGCAAGATTCTGAACGGCTAATCAATACTTACCACCAAACAGAATCGGGTGCCATGATTCAAATAGCACTTGCACCCTGCTCACCCTTTTCAGTGACAACCGAATTAATGCAAGCAACAGCAGACCTAGCAGAGAAACACAATGTTCGCCTTCATACACATCTAGCCGAAACCATTGATGAGGAAAACTTCTGTTTGCAAAAATTTGGCCTTAGAACTGTGGATTATCTTGAAAGCGTTGGTTGGCTGTCTGACCGAACCTGGCTTGCGCATGGAATTCACTTTAACGATGAAGAGGTGCGAAAACTGGGGAAAGCCAATGTCGGTGTCTGTCATTGTCCAACCTCAAATATGATGCTGGCATCGGGTATTTGTCATAATCTTGAGCTCGAAAAAGCGGGTTGTGATATTGGAATTGGTGTTGATGGCTCCGCATCAAACGATGGCTCGAACATGATTGCCGAAGTTAGACAGGCAATGTATCTTCAGCGACTCCGATATGGCGCATCAAAAGTCACGCACCAACAGGCGTATCATTGGGCGACACAAGGCTCTGCTAAATTACTAGGTAGAGAAGATATTGGTGAAATTTCAGTTGGCAAACAAGCTGACCTAGCCCTATTTAAATTAGATGAAATGCGCTTTTCTGGCAGTCACGACGCTTTGGCGGCCTTACTATTATGTGGCGCACAAAAAGCTGATCGCGTCATGGTGGCGGGAAAATGGAGAGTTACTAATGGAAAAATTATTGATCTTGACGAAGAAGAGTTGATCTTCCGTCACAAGGCAGCAGCAGCTAAACTACGCAAACTTAGCACTTAATAACAAATGTGTACCTGGCGTGTACCTTGAAAAATTATTTAGAACATAAAAAAGCCTTACATCTCTGTAAGGCCTTGATAAATATGGTGGGGCGTGAGCGACTTGAACGCTCGACCATCGGATTAAAAGTCCGGTGCTCTACCAACTGAGCTAACGCCCCAAAAAAAAAGCTTATCGCAAGTTCAAAATAACCGAACTTGTATGCTTTGTCAAAAACGAGAAATTATACTCAACAAGTGAGTAATAATCAATCGTAAATCAGTCTTTATTTACCGACTCTCTAAGCTGTTTTCCGGGCTTAAAAAAAGGTACATATTTCTCTGCAACTGCAGTTTTTTCACTAGTTTTCGGGTTAATTCCTACTCTGCTTTTGCGGTGCTTTCTAGAGAAGCCGCCAAAGCCACGTATTTCAACGCCGTCACCCGAAATAATCGCCTTACTCAGCTCGTCAATAATCACCTCAACAGAGCGTTTTGCTGCTGTACGAGATACGTTACAAGTGTTTGAGATGGACTCAATAAGGTCTGTTTTTTTCATAAATAAGACCTTTGTAGCAAATGTTTTGAATTTGGTAATGAGATTTTTTTCATTTTGCAAGGCATAATTTTAGAAACTCTTCTTGTTGTCTAGTAATGAAATTTAACGTAGGAAAATGGAAAAACCCATTACCCCAAATGGGCTGCGTCTAAAAAAGTTAAAAATAGCATTAAAATTCTTATTAATAGCCAAAACTATTAAATACAAACTTGTACACTATTTTTATTCACTTTTAGTTCTCAGCAAATTTTAAAACATTTACTACAAAAGTCTCAAAAGGCCACCACACAATGTGTGGTGGCTAATTATGATTATTACTTATCTTTTACTTGTTTAAGCAAATCACCGAAAGTTGAGCTACCAGAACCTGATGCTTGCGCATTGTAGTCGTCCATCACTGCTTTTTCTTCTACTGAATCTTTCGCTTTGATACTCAGTGCAATTTTTCTTGTTCTTCTGTCGATTTGAGTAATCACAACTTCCAACTCTGCACCTTGCTTGATAACTGTTGAAGCGTCTTCAATGCGATCTTGTGAGATTTCAGAAACACGCAAGTAACCAGTAATACCTTCAGCAAGTGCAATAACTGCGCCTCTTGCATCTACTTCAACAGCAGTGCCTTTAACGATCGAACCTTTGCCATTAGAGTTTACGTATTGAGAGAAGTCATCTTCAACCATTTGCTTAATGCCTAAAGAAATGCGCTCTTTTTCAGCATCAATGTTAAGGATTACAACTTCAAGTTCTTGACCTTTCGAGAAATCAGAAACGATTTGGTCTGCAGATTGCTTCTCCCATGAGATATCAGCCAAGTGAATCAAGCCATCAATGCTGCCTGGAAGACCAACAAATAAACCAAAGTCAGTGATTGATTTAACCACTACATTGATTTTGTCACCCTTCGTGAAGTTGCCTTCAAAAGACTCCCAAGGATTCTCTTGAGCTTGCTTCATACTTAGGGAAATACGGTGCTTAGCTTCTTGAACGTCTAATACAACTACCTCAACCTCTTGGCCCAATTTAACAAACTTAGAAGGTCTAGCGTTGGCATTTGTCCAGTCCATTTCACTAACGTGAACAAGACCTTCAACACCAGCTTCAATGCGTACAAATGCTCCGTAGTCGGTTAGGTTAGAAACCTCACCAGTTACCTTCTTACCAATTGGAAGACGCTCTGAAATATTGTCCCAAGGACTTGGAGTTAGCTGCTTCAAACCTAGAGAAACACGCATCTTCTCTTTATCGTAATTTAGCACCTTAACAATAATCTTATCACCAATCGCAAGTTTTTCAGATGGGTGGTTAACACGCTGCCACGAAATATCAGTAATGTGAAGTAGACCGTCTATGCCGCCTAAATCAACAAAGGCGCCGTAATCAGCAAGGTTCTTAACGATACCCTCAATCTCTTTACCTTCTTCAAGCGTCTCAAGAAGTGCTTCTCTGTCTGCAGAATTAACTTCTTGCATAACTGCTTTTCTTGAAATAACAATATTGTTTCTAACTTCGTCCATCTTAATAACGATGGCTTCAATTTCTTGACCTTGTAAATAATCAAAGTCTTTAACAGGTCTAACATCAACTAATGAGCCCGGTAAGAACGCTTTAATAACGCCGATATCAACTGTAAGGCCGCCTTTAACAACGCCTGTTACAACGCCAGTAACCACTTCCTTAGAAGTCATTGCAGTTTCAAGCTCTTGCCACATCTTAATGCGCTTCGCTTTCTCACGAGAAAGAAGCGTGTGACCAAGACCATCATCGATAGACTCAAGAGCCACTTCGACGATATCGCCTTCGGAGATTTCAAGTTCGCCGTGTGCATCTTTAAATTGGCTGAGAGAGATAAAGCCTTCAGATTTAAGGCCAACATTAATAACCGCTTTCTCGCGGTTCATGCTGACAACTGTACCCATTAATAAGGCGCCGACTTTAACGTTTTGTTGAGTTTCGCTATTTTCAAATAGCTCGGAAAATGATTCTGACATATTATATTTTTGATGTTGACCGGTAATTATTAAGCTCTTACGGTTTGCGCTTAATGCATATCGGGTTAGTTAATTAGGAAGTTTGACCGCTCAAACTTCAACTAGCGCCATTACTCTTGCAATGACTTCATCAATCGAGAGACAAGTTGTGTCAATGATTAATGCATCTCTAGCAGGTGTTAAAGGAGAGTGTTTACGATTAGAATCGCGCTCATCTCTTTTTTTAACTTCTGCCAAAATCTGCGAAATGTTACCAGCATTAGCGCTATTTTGCAACTGTTTTAGGCGTCTCTGGGCACGCTCCTCGGCACTTGCAGTCAAATATATTTTGTAGGAGGCATTGGGGAAAACAACAGTGCCCATATCCCTACCATCCGCGACCAAGCCTGGTGTTTGCTCAAATTGTTGTTGTTTTTTTAATAGTGCCGCTCTCAGAGGTGCAATAACAGCTAGCTGCGAGGCCAGTTCTGCCGTTTGCTCGGTACGAAGCTCTTTGGATACCTCTTCCCCGTCCAAGTAAACATTTAATAATTCTTGACCTTCAACAGATTCAAATCTCAAATCCAGTTTTTCAGCAAGTTTTGCCAAACCTGGTTCGTCATTAAAGTCGATATTTCGACTTTTGGCGGCCAATGCAAAACCACGATAAATGGCGCCAGAGTCAAGCAAATGCCAACCCATTTTACTGGCCACGATACGCGCCACACTGCCTTTGCCAACACCGCTTGGGCCGTCAATAGTTAAAACTGGCACTGTAAGCAAGTTACTCTGGCCTCATGTGAGGGAATAGCAGCACATCTCTAATTGACGGCGAATCGGTAAACAACATTACCAAACGATCGATACCAATACCTTCACCCGCTGTTGGTGGCATGCCGTACTCCAAAGCACGAATATAGTCGGCATCATAATGCATGGCTTCATCATCACCCGCATCCTTTTCACTCACTTGATCTCGGAATCGTTGTGCCTGATCCTCAGCATCATTAAGCTCCGAGAAGCCGTTAGCAATTTCACGACCGCCAATAAACAACTCAAAGCGATCAGTGATAAACGGGTTGTCGTCGTTGCGTCTAGCCAAAGGTGACACCTCTGTAGGGTATTCGGTAATAAAGGTTGGTTGAATGAGTTTTTCTTCAACCGTTGCCTCAAAAATTTCAATTTGAATTTTTCCCAAACCCCAGTTGTCTTTAATATGAATACCCAATTTTTCAGCAGTATTCTTTGCACTGTCTTCTTGTAGGTCAGCCAATGATAATGTTGGGTTATGCTGCAGAATTGAATCAACAACACTAAGGCGCGTAAACGATTCTGAGAAATCAAAATCGTCGCCCTGATAATGTATGTTTGCACTGCCGCATACATCGACTGCAATGCCTCTGAAAAGCGTCTCAGTCAAATCCATCAGATCATGGTAAGTGGCATAAGCTTGATAAAACTCAATCATTGTAAATTCAGGGTTATGACGAGTCGATAGACCTTCATTTCTGAAATTACGGTTAATTTCAAATACTCTATCCATACCACCCACAACCAGGCGCTTAAGGTAGAGTTCTGGTGCAATACGAAGGAATAAATCCATATCCAGTGCGTTGTGATGAGTAACAAATGGTTTTGCCGTTGCGCCGCCCGGAATGACTTGCATCATTGGCGTTTCAACCTCTAAGTAATCATGCTCAATAAAAAAGTTACGAATATAGCCAACAATTGCACTGCGACGCTTAAAGACATTTCGCGACGTCTCATTCATGATGAGATCCACATAGCGCTGACGATAAATGGTTTCTTGATCTGAGAGCCCGTGAAATTTTTCCGGCAAAGGTCGCAGAGATTTAGTTAGTAAGCGAATGTCGCTTATTCTTATTGAAAGCTCGCCCGTCTTGGTTTTGAACAAAGTACCACTAGCGCCAATAATATCACCAATATCCCACTTTTTGAACTGCTCGTTATAAAAACCTTCTTCCAATTCGTCACGAGTAACAAACAGTTGAATTTGTCCACTTGAATCTTGCAATTGCGCAAAGCTAGCTTTACCCATGACGCGTTTAAGCATCATTCGTCCAGCAACACAAACCTCTACAGCTTTCTCATCCAAATCTTCTTTAGACAAGGCGTTGTATGCATCAACCAGGTTTTTTGTGGAGTCCTTGGGTTTAAAATCATTAACGAAAGGATTACCCTGTTCGCGTAATGCCGCTAATTTAGATTTTCTTTCTGCAATCAGTTTGTTGTCGTTTTGTCCGTTCACTTTATCTCGCTGTTATTCTTGCTGTTCTAATTCTGCTTGTGCCAAGGACTTTGCCTTTGCCAAATCTTTCTTTGCCAAATCATCTTTACCTAGCTTCTTATAAACCGTACCGCGGTTGTAATAGGCTTGGTAGAAACCCTTATCAAGTTCGAGTGCTTTACTCAAGTCTTTAATAGCTAACTTTTCTTTCGCTATTTTAATATAGGCATTGCCGCGGTTATAGTAAGCTGCAATGTATTTGTTATCAATCGCCAAAGCTTTTGTGTAATTCTCTATTGCCTCAACGTTTTTATTCAAACGGTCACAGCAATTAGCCAGGTTGTTATAAGCGCCGGCATCGTCTTTATTTAGATCAAGAGCGCTTTCAAAATAGCCAATCGCCTCCTCAAAACTCTCTTTCTCTTGCGCCAAATACGCCAAGCAAAAATAGGCTTCAGCACTGTTCGGATTGGCCGCAATAGCATTAACCATGCTTTCATGCGCCAAATCATTATTGCCCTGCTGTTGGTGCAGATGACCCAAATTCAAATGAGCGTTTGCCTTTAGTTCGCCATCGCCAGACGGATGATTGGCAAGTGCATTCCAAGATTGAATGGCCAAAGAAAGTTCACCCTGTTTTTGACGGGTATAGGCCTCAATCATTAAATCACTAAGTTCTTGATCTGTATTCATTTTTATCATTCAGAAATTCTAAAGCGCCCTGCACAAAGGTCTCTCATAAAGAGCGTGTATTTTAGCCTTTGTGGCATTAAAGAGGTTTATTTTAATAAGCTTTTTGCCTTTTCCAAATCAACTCCCTCTTCCGTTGTTTTGGGCGATTTCGACTGGGTTGAGCGGAATAGCAATAGTAAACAAATCAGCAGAAAAGCAAAGGGAGCAAACCACAACACGTAAGTCGAGATCTTGACGGGTGGTTTAAAGACAACAAAATCACCAAAGCGTTCAACCATAAAAAGGTGAATTTCATTATTCGTTTTACCGCTGATAATCAACTGTTGCACCTTCTCCCGAAGATCAAGCGCCAGAGACGCGTTTGAGCCACCAATGCTTTGACCTTGACAAACAGGACAGCGAATTTCATCAACTAAATCTTGATAGCGTTGCTCTTGTTCGGCAGACGAAAACTCTTTGGCATCAATACTCTGTGCAGAAACACCTTGAATAAGTATAAATAGAAGTGCAAATTGAATAAAATAGCGCATTCAAAAACAGTTGTTTTTTAAAGCTTAAATTTTAACGTATGCCACTTATCACCTTAGACAATCTTTCCCTTCGTTTCGCTGAGAAACCCATTCTTTGTGAAGTTAACGCCACTATTCATAGGGGTGACAAAATCGCACTAATTGGACGCAATGGCGAGGGTAAATCAAGCTTTATGAAAGTGCTGGCCGGCATTATTCAGGCTGACGATGGTAATCTAAAAATCAAAAATGGCACAACAATAAGCTATCTAGAGCAATCACCACCCGATGACAACGATCTAACTTTATTTGAAATCGTTGCTCAGGGTCTTGGTGATATTGGTGGACTGTTAGCCAAATACCAAATTTGCTTGAACAATGGCAACATTGATGAAAGCACCACCTATCAAGATGAAATTGAAAGAAAAGATGCTTGGCACTATCTCAATAAAATTGAAACCATTCTTAATCGCTTTACTCTAGACTCGAAAGCTACACTTGAAACCCTTTCAGGTGGCTGGCGACGACGTGTCATGCTTGCTAAGGCATTAGTGCAAGAACCTGATTTGTTATTACTGGATGAGCCAACCAACCATATGGACATTACCGCCATCTTGGATTTGGAAAAAATGCTCAAAGATTTTCACGGCACACTGATGTTAATTAGCCATGATCGCTCTTTTGTAAAGGGCATTGTCAACAAAGTATTCGATCTGGATCGAGGCAATTTAGCAATTTTTGACTGCGGTTATTCAGACTACATTAAACGTAAAGACAGCCTACTTAATGCGGAAGAATTGGCCAATGCCAGATTCGACAAAAAGCTTGCTCAAGAAGAAACCTGGATTCGCCAGGGTATCAAGGCAAGACGTACAAGAAACGAGGGTCGTGTTAGGGCTTTAGAGGAAATGCGCCAAACTTCTGTTAGTCGACGCAAGCAGCAAGGAAAGGCTAGAATTCATACACTTGAAGACGAGCAGCGGGTCTCTAAAATTGTCTTTGAAGTTAAAAAAATTAGCTATCAAATTGGCGAATTAGAACTGGTTAAAGAGTTTTCAGCCTTAATTTTGAAGGGTGAAAAAATCGGCATTATTGGCGGTAATGGCTCTGGAAAATCCACACTTATCCGCCTCTTACTCGGTGAGTTACAGCCCGATAAGGGTAATATTCGTCGTTCAAAAACCATTGAGCTTGCCTACTTTGATCAGATGAGGGAAATGCTTGAGCCGAATATGAAAGCAATGGATTTTGTTTCTGGTGGCCGCGACTATATCAACGTCAATGGCAAAGACAAGCACGTTATTGGTTACTTACGTCAGTTCCTGTTCACAGGAAAACAATCGATGGCACCTATTCGGATGTTCTCTGGTGGTGAAAAAAATCGACTCATGCTGGCTAAAATCTTATCTCAGCCTGCCAACCTATTGGTGCTTGACGAACCCACCAACGATCTGGACGTGGAAACCTTAGAATTACTCGAAGAAATGCTGGTTGATTACGCTGGCACCGTAATTCTTATATCGCACGATAGAACGTTCCTCAATAATATTGTCAGCTCGACCATTGTTATGGAAGGTGACGCCAAGATTGAGCAATATATTGGCGGCTACGACGACTACCTGCGCCAACGCTCCGAACAATTAGAATTAAAAAGCAAAAGAAAAACTACGGCAGTCGCCAATAAACCAAAAAAAGTACAAACCAAGCTCTCGTACAAAGAACAACAAAAATTAAATGAGCTTCCTAATAAAATCGAAGTCCTTGAAAACAATATTGCCATTGCGCAAAAACAACTGTCGAATCCGGCTTTTTATCAAAACCCAGACGCCCAAAACATAACCATTGAATTGAGTAAAATGGAGTTCGAATTAGAACAGATGTACTATAAGTGGAGCGAACTGGATAATGGATAAAAACAAAATACCTTTAATTGTTGATCTGGATCACACGCTTATTGATACCGATCTTTTAGTGGAATCGTCTAAAGGTGTTCTTGGTAAATCTCCGTGGTTAATTTTTCATTATCTATACTGGCTTGCAAAAGGCAAAGGCTACTTAAAAGATCAGTTGGTTAAGCGGTTTGAAATTAACATTACCGAGCTGCCTTTTAACGAGTCGGTCATCGTCTACATTGAAAAGAGAAAGAAACTTGGAGACACCATTATATTGGCAACGGCGTCCCATAAAAATTACGCCTATGCTGTCGCCAAGCATTTGAAGATTTTTGACGACGTCATGGCGAGCAATAAAGACTTTAACCTCTCAAGCCACAACAAAGCTGAAAAACTTATTCAGCGTTTTGGCGAAGGGCAATATGATTATATGGGAGATCATATGCGGGACTTACCTGTGTGGGAAGCCTCCAACCTTGCAATCATTGTCAATGCAACCAAACGCATCATCAACAACACCAGCCACATAAAGACGTTCGTTTTATCCAAAAAGGGTCAAAAACCAGTTACCAACAATTCTAAAAAATAAAGTACCGCAAAAACAGCAAAGGCAGCTAAAAGCCCAAACAACATAAGCTTATTAAAAGAAATTTGTTTTCCTAAAAAGCGTCTATCCACAAACCAAATCACGTAACTGACAACAAAAGCGATAAGCAATAGTTTAAGAATGGGTGCCATAGAATGAATGTCCTTGTGAAATTCTGCTAAAAATACTTATTTGAAGCTTTCCAATATTTTAGTCGCCAATTTCTCATTAATGCCGACTACTTTTTGCAATTCATCAAGACTCGCCTTTTGAATTTCTTGAAGCCCACCAAAATGGTTGAGCAAAGCTGTACGCTTATTGGCGCCAATACCTTTTATCGCCTCAAGCGGAGAAGTGTTTCGTTTTTTCGCTCTTTTCTGTCGATGATTTTTTATTGCAAAACGATGAGATTCATCACGAATGTGGTTAATTAACAGCAGTGCAGGATCGTGTGGCGGCAAATTGATGCGCTTAACCTTCTCATCTTCAACAACAATCAACGTTTCTAAGCCGGGTTTTCTGCCCTCACCCTTTGCCACGCCCACTAATTGAATGGACTCTACACCAATTGAATTCATCACCATAATCGCTTGGTTAAGTTGCCCTAGGCCACCATCAATAAAAACCACATTGGGCAGCGATTTACCCGCTTGTATAAGGCGTGAATATCGGCGAAAAACAGCTTGATTCATCGCAGCATAATCATCCCCTGGAGTAATGTCCTTAATGTTAAATTGACGATATTTAGATGTTTTTGGCAGGCCTTTTTCAAACACCACGCAGGATGCAGTTGTCGCCTCCCCCATGGTGTGACTGATGTCAAAACACTCCATCCATTCTGGCAACTCATCAAGGGCGAGCGTTTTTTGCAAAGATTCAAGCTGTGTTTTTTTGGTAAAGCTGGACAACAAACGCTGTTTGAGGGATTCTTGGGCGTTTAATGCTGCAATCTGCAAAAAATGCTTCTTTTCAGCGCCGGGTGACTGAATTAATTGAGTTGACAGTGCACTGGCAATAAGCGATTTATCGATTAATTTATGACTAACAAGAATTTGCTTTGGTGTTTTCTTGCCAAGATAGTGCAAAGGCAAAAAAGCACTTAATACAGTACTGCAATCTTTTTCAGCGGTGTGTTTTGGAAAGAAACTCTCTGAGCCAATTTGTTTTCCAGACCGAACAAACAACACCTCAACACAATGTTTGTTGGACTTCTCAACAACGCAAACCACATCCATATCCGAAGAGAATTGGGACCCGTGTTGTTCTTGAATAGTGCGTAATCCAATCAACTGGTCTCGATAATTAGCCGCCGCTTCAAAATCTAGATCAATAGAGGCCTGTGCCATCTTATCTGAAACACTATTCAACAACTTGGCACCCTTTCCTTTTAAAAACAACGCAACCATATCAACATCTTGCTGATACTTTTTATCCGATATTTTCTCAACACAAGGCGCACTGCAAAGCCCTATCTGATATTCGAGACAAGGTCTAGATCTTGAGCGATAAAAGCTGTTAGTGCACTGCCTCACTTTGAATATTTTCTTTAAAAGCGCCAAGGCATCTCTTGCCACATAAGCAGAGGGATAAGGGCCAAAATACTGATTTCCAGGAGCTTTTTTACCGCGATGAAGCCCGAGCCTGGGATGTTTGTCGCCACTGATAAAAATGTAGGGGTAGCTCTTTGAATCCTTAAGAAGAATATTGTATTTAGGCTTGTGTTGCTTAATAAGATCGTTCTCTAAAAGTAACGCCTCAGTTTCTGTTTTGGTAATAATAACTTCAAAGGTATCAATTTGTTTTTTTAGAACACTCGTCTTGTCGTGCACTTTCGACTCAACAAAATATTGAGAAACCCTTTTTTTAAGATTTTTTGCCTTACCAACGTAAATTATTTTTTGGTTGCTATCCAGCATTCTATAGACACCCGGACTAGTGCTCAAATGCTTTAATTTGTCCTTTAATATTTGCCCTGTCATTTCAATCAGAAATTACTCAAAAGATAGTAAAATAGCCACTAAAGTATTTATCACATACCATGAAAACACTTAACAATATTTTAAAGGCATTCCTTTTAAACATTCTATTTATCGGCGTGGCATTTTCTGCGACCACCTGCCCGGCCCTATCACTCGATAAAAATTACATTTCTCCAGCTACGCAAGCTGAAGCAGTCATTGGTAACGCTTTATGTGCATTAATTCAACTTAAAAAAGACGGCGAATATCGATATTTCAATGTCTTGGACCTAATTAAAACACAGGTCATGCCGTTTATTGACATTCCTTACACCGCCGAACTGGTTCTCGACGAACACTGGAAAGGGTTAAAACCTGAGGAAAAAAAGATCTTTGAGAAAGACCTAACCAAATCCCTGATCGAAGATTATGTCAGCCTATTGGTTAGTTACGATAAATTCGAAAGCATCTACGTGGAGGTTGATAAAAACATCATACTCAACGGTAACAAGTCCGAAGTAAAAATATACACCTCGACTGGCAGCGACAGAGAGGTAACTGCAATCACCCTTAAAATGGTTCGCAACAATAAAAAATGGCGTGTTTACGACCTTATCTATCAATCCATCAGTATCTTGGATATTGAAACAATGAGTTATGGTTCAAAAATCTATCGCTATGGTTTATACAACTTTATTCAAAAAATTCAATAATGTACAAACTGGTTATTCAAGGTGGAACGCCTCTTAACGGAGAGATTAAGGCGTCTGGCTCAAAAAATGCTGCACTACCGATATTTTTCTCCTCCATTCTCGCAGACGAACCCTTAAAGCTTTCAAATACACCGCAATTAAGTGACATCTCAACGACGTTACGACTGCTGATGGATATGGGTGCTCATTTTATTTTAGAGGCCGATAGCTCAATTCTCATTGACTCTTCAAACCTAACAAACCTGGTGGCGGATTATTCGCTCGTTAAAACAATGCGCGCCTCAATTCTCTCTCTTGGGCCAATGTTGGCAAAATACAAGAAAGCAAAAATCTCCCTGCCTGGTGGCTGCGCTATTGGCACTCGTCCAGTTGATTTACACTTAAAAGCCCTTGAAGAAATGGGCGCTAAGATTGAAGTTAAAAATGGCTACATCTACGCCAGCACGAAAAAATTAGTGGGTTGTCAGATAAATTTTGACTTGGTATCAGTCACCGCAACTGAAAATGTTCTTATGGCTGCAACGCTTGCAGATGGTGTAACAACGATTAACAATGCCGCACAAGAACCGGAAGTGACAGACTTGGTTTATTGCTTACGAAAAATGGGTGCAAAAATCTCCGGGGAAAATACCTCGACACTCATTGTCGAAGGTGTTGATCGACTTAATGGCACGGAATACAACATCTGCCCAGATAGGATTGAGGCCGGCACTTATTTAGTTGCTGCAGCAATTACTGGTGGCTGTATCACAGTAAAAAACATTCAACCCGAAACAATGCGAGCAGTGATCGGTAAGCTGATTGAAACAGGTGCTGACATTCAGACCAATGAAAATTCTGTCAAACTGGATATGAAAGGCAGACGACCAAAAGCCGTTAACATCAGGACAAGCCCGCACCCAAATTTTCCAACTGACATGCAAGCACAATTTGTCGCCCTCAATGCGATTGCACAAGGCGTCAGCACAGTCACCGAAACCATTTTTGAAAATCGTTTTATGCATGTGCCGGAATTATGCCGAATGGGTGCAGACCTCAAACTAAAAGGTAACACGGTTGTATGCAAAGGGATAAAATCGCTCTCTGGCGCGAATTTGATGGCAACCGACTTAAGAGCATCTGCTAGCTTAGTATTGGCAGGCCTTGCCGCACAAGGCACTACCACCATTGAACGCGTTTATCATCTCGATCGCGGTTATGAGTCAATCGAAGAAAAATTTAAAATGCTAGGCGGGAATATCGAACGCGTTCAGCACTAACCAAGCAAGAGAATATGTTGAGATCTTTGAGTAAATCATTTTAAAATTTGCTGAGTAATAAAAATGAATAAAAAATGTGTAAAAATGTGTAATTAATAGCACTAGTTATTGGTTAGAACTTTTCTGCATTTATTAACATTTTTAGCCTTAGCCTATTGGGATAGGGGGTTTTTTCCATTTTCCTACATTAAATTTTATCGCCGTACAACAAGTAGAACTTCAAAAATTATGCCTTGTAAAACAATAAAAAATCTCACTATCAAATCTAAAATAATTCACACAAAGGTCTCATGCTAACAATCGCCCTTTCAAAAGGTAGGATATTAGAACAAACGCTTCCTTTGCTTGAGAAAGCAGGCCTTGTCGTCTCTGCTAAAGAACTTAAAAGCAGAAAACTTATTCTTGACACCAACCTTGATGACGTTAAAGTCATCATTATTAGGGCAAGCGACGTCCCTGTTTTTGTCCAGCACGGTGCTGCTGACATCGGCATAGCGGGTAAAGATGTTCTACTTGAGCATGGCGCTAATGGCCTTTTTGAATTGTTAGATCTTGGTATTGCCAAATGTCGTCTTATGGTTGCAGCAGAGCCCCATCAAGATCTGAATCAAAGCACCCTTAAAATTGCAACAAAATACGTCAATTCCGCTAAACAATATTTTCAAACCAAAGGCCAGCAAGTAGAAGTTATTAAGCTTTATGGAGCGATGGAGCTTGCCCCAATTGTTGGTCTGGCGCACTGCATCGTTGATTTAGTTGATACTGGAAACACGCTCAAAGCCAATGGCTTAATTTCCCTTGATCACATTCACGACATTAGTTCACGCCTGGTTGTTAACTCAGCCTCCTTTAACACCAAGCACGCACAGATTAAAGATTGGGTTACTCGCATCGAGGCTAATCTATGATCGCCAAACTATCATCCCAACAACCGGATTTCGATGAAAAGCTTGCCTCTCTTTTGGCCTGGGAAGGAGTCTCCAATAAAGAAGTGATATCAACTGTTGACAACATTATTTCGTCAATCAGAACCGATGGTGACAAAGCTCTAATTAACTACTCTATCCAGTTTGACGGTGTTAGTGCGACATCGATGGCCGATCTAACGGTTAGCCAAGACGAACTAAAAGAGGCTTTTGACACACTAGGTACCAAAGAAAAAGAGGCATTAAGTGCAGCCGCTGATAGAGTTAAAAACTATCATCAAAAACAAACTCAGCAGACTTGGACATATACCGAGAGCGATGGCACTACGTTGGGGCAGAAAATCACCCCCTTGGATAGGGTTGGTCTCTACGTTCCTGGAGGTAAAGCGGCTTACCCCTCTTCGGTGCTGATGAACGCTATTCCAGCAAAAGTTGCTGGCGTTGAAGAGCTTATTATGGTGGTTCCTACGCCTGGTGGCAAAGTCAATCAGCTAGTACTCGCTGCAGCTCACATTGCGGGCGTTGACCAAGTATTTACTGTTGGTGGTGCACAAGCGGTTGCAGCCCTAGCTTACGGCACCGAGAGCGTGCCAAAAGTGGACAAAATCGTAGGACCCGGCAACATCTATGTTGCTACCGCAAAACGCGCTGTTTTCGGCCAAGTTGGCATTGACATGATTGCCGGCCCGTCTGAAATACTGGTAATCTGTGATGGTAATACCGATCCTGACTGGATTGCGATGGATTTATTCTCACAAGCCGAACACGATGAAGATGCACAAGCGATTTTATTGTGCCCGAGTCAATCATTTATTGATCAAGTTGAAGAAAGCATCAAGAGGCTTTTACCCACAATGGATAGGCAAGATATTATCCGTGCAGCTCTCAAAGACCGTGGCGCTTTGATTTTCACTAAAGACATAGCTGAAGCCATTAAGATCTCAAACACTATCGCACCGGAGCATTTAGAGCTCTCAGTCGACAATCCCGAGGCACTACTTGATGACATCAAGCATGCGGGTGCGATTTTCATGGGCAAATACACCTGTGAGGCACTGGGCGATTATTGTGCAGGACCGAATCACGTCTTGCCAACTTCTGGCACCGCACGCTTCTCTTCACCTTTGGGTGTTTATGACTTCCAGAAAAAATCCAGCCTGATCATGGTTTCTAGTGAAGGCGCAAATACTTTAGGTCAAATTGCAGCAACACTTGCTGACGGTGAAGGCTTACAAGCGCACGCAGAATCTGCAAGGTATCGATTCAGTAACTAATATTCAGGAAAATCTAACTACTACCTGCGAACCTTAAGAGTGGTTCCAACCTTAACACAAGATCAATATCTCTAGAAAATTGCGGGCAGACCAATACACTCGTAAACCACTCTGAATGAGAGTAGATACTGGTCTTTCAGACGCTATAAATAAATGCGATTACGCACTAGACTTGGATTCAATTGCCTTAAGTAGGTTGTAGACAGTTCGCGTATATGGGAAGTCTGTATCGTCTTTTGCGTATTGTAAAATGCTGCCGGATATAGCCTCAATTTCTGTTGGGCGCTGCGCCTCGATATCCTGAAGCATAGACGGTTTGTTGCTGGCTGTTCTTTCAAGATTTTCCAGATGAATTTTCCAGATCTCTTCAAAATCAAGTGGAATTCCAGCCCTATCAGCAGCAATAACAGCTTCTTTTCCCAACTCTCTCATCAAAGTTATGGTCGATTCATAATTCAGCAACTCGCCGTTCTTCATGCGAGTCAATGCCGCCGTTGTATTAACCATCGCATTGATGGCCAACTTTCGCCATATGGCGGGCATAGGATCATCCACATAAGAGACATTCAGTCCTCCTGTCTTCAACAATTCACAAACCCAGTTCATATTGCGATTTTTTATCCAAGGACCCAATATAATATATCCATCACCGCCCCAGCCAATCACTCCAGGCGAAATTCGATAAGCGCCATAAGTGTCAATACCAACCGCCAACTGCTCTTCTTTAAAACAGTTAGCAAGTTTTTCTATATTTCCCAAACCGTTCTGCAAAGTTAATATAACCCCATCTTCCGCAAGGAGGTTTTGAGCCACATGCACAGATTCGGTGCTATAGGATTTAACCAGAACAATAATCAGGCGTGATTCAACCAACTCTGAAGGATCGTCTGATACTGCAGCCAATGCAAAGTTGCGATCCTGTCCAGTGCGGTCACCAATAATAGTGATTCCCTTATCCCGAAGCGTGTTTAATTGTTCGCCAGTCCTCTGCAACACCTGGACAGTTAGGCCGCCCTCAATTAAACGTGCAGCTAACAAACTGCCAAGAGCGCCACAACCTACAATGGTAATTGTTGTCGCATCCATCAGTCGATCAAGAGATGTGCATGAGTGCTGTATTATTTTTAAGTGGTAATTTCATTTGAGTTTTTGGCATTATTTCTCTTGCCTTTTTGCTGTCGTTTTTAAACATATTTTTCTTTTTTTATAAATTCTTTGTTTTGAGAGACATTGAGCGCACTACTGAGCTTTTTTTAGGGTGCAAAGGTCAAGCTGATCTTGCACTCTTAGATATTTTAAATTTTATCCAGAGCGTTGTTAATGCGCTGCAGCGCCCGGTCAATATTTTCAATCGAGTTGGCGTAAGAAAAGCGTAAATAGCCTTCGCCATATCGCCCAAAAGCACTACCTGACAGAACCGCCACACCCGCTTCATGAAGAAGATAATTCTCTAGCTCGTCAGACTTCACACCCAGCTCGGCGACATTAGGAAAGACATAAAAAGCGCCTTTTGGCATAACGCAGCTAACGCCTGGCAACTTGTTTAAACCTGTGACAATAAAATCTCGACGACTTTTGAAAGTGTGCACCATAGCGTCTACTTCTACAGTTGAGCCTTTTAGCGCCTCAATACCAGCGTACTGCGTGAACGCGGCAGTACAGGAGTTACTATTAACCATCAACCTTTCAACCTTTTTAGCCAAACTCTCCGGCATAACCCCATAGCCAAGCCGCCAGCCGGTCATTGCATAGGTCTTGGAAAAGCCATCTAAAAGAATCGTGCGTTCTTGCATTTCCGGGAGGGAATAAATACTGTGATTCTGATAGTCATCGTAGAGGATGTTTTTATAGACCTCATCACTTAACACCATGATGTTGCGCTCTCTGGCAACTTTTGCAACCAGTTCAACATCAGCCCTAGATAAAACACCACCGGTTGGATTGTTCGGTGAGTTAAGGATAATCAAGCGTGTTCTCTCATTAATAAGTGAGAGAAATTCGTCATGAACAAAACCAAATTCATTTTCCTCTCGCAATGGCAACGGCACAGCCTTAGCACCAACAAAACTGACCATCGACTCGTAAATAGGAAAGCCTGGGTCGGGGTAAATCACTTCATCTCCAGCTTCAATCAAAGCCAGAATGACAAAAAATAGTATGGGCTTTGCGCCCGGTGTTACTACAATTTGATCAATTACCGGTGTGACGCCGCGTCGAGCTTTGACGTCTTCAACAATCGCTTCCTTTAAAGGCAGAATACCACTAGCTGCAGAGTAATGGGTTTGACCATCGCGGAGTGCTGCTACACCCGCTTCGATAATATACTTTGGTGTAGGAAAATCAGGTTCGCCGATCTGTAGGTAAATCATGTCTTTGCCTTGCGCTTCCAAAGCTTTTGCCTTGGCCATCACTTCAAAGGCAGTCTCGGTACCTAATCGCGACATTCTTTCAGCAAATCTCACTATAGGAAGTTTGACGCTCATTATTGGTTTATCCTAATGTGCATTGCATTTATCAATGTTCGCATTATTGATCAGCTTACACAATTGATTTTCGCAGCTTACCAAGCGTGGCTTCAGCCGAAGTCGCCAAGTACAAAGTATCTATTCCTACGGCAATAAGTGAAAATCCTTGCTCTATAAATGGCTGGGCCATTTCTGCGTTAATCCCGAAAATACCCAAAGGCATACCACTAGCACTGCAAACATCAAACACTTTTTTAATGTGCTTTTGCACTTCATCGTCCATCACTTGACCCGGTTTTCCTATACTGCCAGAAAGATCGTAGGGACCTACAATAACTCCGTCAACGCCTGAAACTTTAACAATGGATTCAATATTATTAACGGCATCGATATGTTCAACTTGTATGATGACTGCAATTTCATCGTTGGCAGTTTCCATATATTCGACAAATTTCATACCGTAGCCATGGGCGCGAGCGACACCTACACCACGCCGACCTTCAGGCGGGAATTTAGCCAATTCAACAATTCTCTGGGCACTTTCTGCCGAATTAACCATCGGAACAATAATGCCGGAGGCGCCTACATCCAGGGCTTTTTTGATAAAAACTTCATCATCGCTTGGGACTCTTACAATGCAGGGGCATTTATTTTGAGCAGCTTGGAGGATGGATTGAATTTCTGAGGCATTCAAAGCACCATGCTCAGAGTCGATAAAAAGCCAATCAAAACCAACATCAGCCAAAATTTCTGCAACCGAAGGGCACGACAAGGTTACAAGAGTGCCAATCAGCAACTCTTTATTTTTTAACTTCGATTTAAAGCTTGCAGAAATAGCACTCCCCTAATGCTGTGGATAAAAAACAACTGAAACAGACTACTTTTCAAGTGTAACAGAAACAAAGTCACGAGTTATTGATATCCGAACTTATATGCAATCAAAGCTCATAGACATTAAAACTCCGCAGGCAGGGCTTGGTAAAAGCCATTTGCCTCAACAATTTTGATGGGGACATCAAACAAACTCGATAGTTTTTTACTTGTTAGCAGCTTCTTTTTATCACCATCTGCAACAACCTCTCCCTGTTTTAAAAAAACCACTCTCTCAATTTCAGGTGGAATTTCATGCACATGAAGAGTGACAAGAATCAGTCTTTTACCCATACTCATCAACCCTCGAATCGTTTCTAGATATTGAAAGCAAGCACTGATATCAAGACCACTGGTAGGCTCATCCAGTACCAATACCTGTGGATTATGCACCAAGACACGGCCCAATAGAAATCGACGTTGCTCGCCCGTTGACATTGATGAAAATACTCGATCCTGCAGATGCTCAATACCGAGCTGCTGCGCAACCTGTTGCGCACGTTTGATTTTTACTTTGTCAAAAACTTGATGTTGCCAAATGCCATCACTGGCATAAAAACCAGATAAAAGTACGTAGAGGCCAATCGTATCGCTAGAGTAGTTTTGCTGCAAAGATTGAGACACAATACCAAGACGAGAGTGTAATTCTTACACACCCCAACGCTCCTTACCAAACAGCTTAACGTAGCTATTTTTAGCAACCACAGGATAAAAATCACGATTAATCAATTTCAATAAAGTGGTTTTACCAGCACCATTGGGGGCCCAGTATTACAGTATTGTATGCGCTGTTGATCTCAAGGTTTAAACGACTAAAAACCTTTGTTTCACCTTGAAACAAAGTGGTATTTTTGATTTCAATAATGTTCTGCATAAATGAACTGAGTAATTGTTACTAGCCATTATAAGCCAATAAGCTAATTCAATAAAATTGTTAGAATTTCCTCTAAAGGCTTCTTCTGTTTGGCCGCAGCGGGCACAGTGGCATTTTCACTTGGATGTCCCACAGCAAGAATCATCACCGCTCGATTCGACTCCGGCCTTTCGCATATTTCACTTAGAAAGCGCATTGGATTAGGTGTGTGCGTCAAAGACACTAAACCCGTTTGATGAAGTGCCGTAATCAAAACACCCACGGCAATACCAACACTTTCAGTAACGTAGTAATGTTTAACCTTTTCACCATCGTTATCAACACCATAACGTTCAGCAAAAATTACAATAAGCCAAGGCGCTTTTTCTAGATGCTCTTTTGTTGCGTCTGTGCCTATCGGCTCAAGGGCATTAATCCACTCATCGCCACCTTTTCCTGCGTAAAAATTTTGCTCTTCAACTTCGGCTGCTTGACGGATTCTTTGCTTAATTTTTGAATTTGAAATAGCAACAAAGTGCCAGGGCTGTTGATTGGCGCCACTGGGAGAAAACCCCGCAGCACGAACACATGATTCAATCACAGATAAGTCGACCGCTCGATCCGAAAAATGGCGTACAGTATGACGTTTAGCCATAAGTTGCGAGAATGAAACCGCGGCCTGCAATGCCTCCACATCACTGAGTTCAAGGCGATCTGGCAAAGGGATTGGTAGGTAGTTTTTTTTACTTTTTGTCACAACTTAAACCTTTATCTTAAAAGGATAATTAAGTATAACTTCTATAGGTGGGCGATTAAGACTTTGCCTGAGAAAATCCTATTTTTGGCATCAACTGTGACAACAACATACCCGTCAACATCAGCCCACAACCCAGAAGACCTCTGGCGGGCAGTTGCTCGTCAAGCAACAACCAACCACCCAGTAAAGCAAACGCACCCTCAAGGCTAAGAATAATGGCTGCATGGGATGAATGTGCATGCTGCTGAGCAACCACTTGTAGCGTGTAAGCGACACCCGTTGACATAGCACCCGCATAAAGAAGAGGGATTGCCGTGGCTGTAATCATCTCCCAAGTTATCAACTCTAGGAGGGAAATAGCAACTAATAAGCTCAATACACCCGCTACAAAAAACTGGATAATAGAGAGCTTAACCGGATCCATTTTTTTGGCCAAAAAGCCAATAATTAAAACATGCCCTGCAAAGAATACAGCACAAGCCAATTCGAGCAGGTCTCCCTTCAATTCAATAGAGTTTTCGAAATTCAAACTTAAGCCGTCTGAGAAGCTCAGAAAATAAAGGCCCACCAGTGCCATGGTGGCGCCAAGCCATGTTCCAGAGCCTGTTCTTTGGCCAAAAAATAGACCGATTAGAGGCACAAAGAAAATGTATAAACCAGTAATAAATCCAGCCTTCCCTGCCGTGGTATATTGAATGCCTACTTGTTGAAACGCGGCACCACCGAACAGCAATACACCAGCTAAGGTGCCTGCAATTAATAACTTTTTTGTGGAGACATCAACCTTGTCTGATTTTTTGGGTTTTCTTGAAAAAAACCAAACGACAGGTGCTAAGGCCAAAGCGCCAATGAAAAACCGAATGGCATTGAAAAAATGCGGACCCATGGTCTCCATTCCAACTCTTTGGGCAACAAATGCAAAACCCCAAATAGCGGCTGCTATCAGCATTAATACGTCGGCTCTAAGTGCTTTTCTTTCCATTGAGATTTACGTGTTGAAATACGAATTAGTCGGCATTATACTTGCCAAACTGCACCACAAATTCTTTAACAAACAAAAGTTGTTTATCGGCGAATTTTTTTCTATATGGCTATAAATTTTTTGCTAATTTTGTACTATACCAAGTATGCAGAAAGAGTGTCACAATAACGATTGAACCACCAATTAGTGCGTTAGTTGATGGCACTTCATTGATAACCACCCAAGCGATTAATGTGCCCAGTACAGTCTCAAGTGGCATGATCATTCCAACTTCTGCTGCTGGAATGTAGCGAGGCGCAATAACAATCAAAGTAAATGATATTGATAGAATCACACCCGTTGCTACAATATAAATCATAGCATTGGTTGATATAGTTAAGGAGTCTACAAATACTAGGGCGATTCCTGCAGCCACCAAGCCGCCAACAATATTTACTGGCATCATGTCCACCTCTTTGTATTTACGCGTAAGAGTGAATGTAACACCCATCATAATTGATGTGATCAGGGCATAGACATCGCCCTTTAAGCCCGAACCGCCAAAGTTTTCACTCATGACAATATAAATACCAATAAAGACAATGGCCATCGACACCAGAGTGACAAGACTGACTTTTTCTTTAAGCATAATCCACGCAACAATGGCAATCATCACTGGTGAAGTGCTGATAATAATAAGTGTATTGGCAATCGACGTGTACTCAATTGCAAATAGGAAGGTGCCTGTGCTGATGCCTGCTAACAAGCCTATTAGCAAACCACCTTTGCCGATATCCCTGCAAACTTTAATAGATTGGGATCGGTACACCACGCCAGTGATTATTGCCACACCAAGCGCGTAAGCAAGACCGCGCCAGAACAGAAGCGCCCAACCGTCAGCATTCGCCAAGCGTATCAGGACCGAATCTGGACTTAAAATAATGACACCCAAAACGGTAATCAAGATTCCTTTTAAATGCTGTGACATAGTTGATTAAATTAAAGAATAAAGAAAAGCGTTATTGGCAAAACGATTAGGCTGCCCATGTTACCCATCATAACGATGGAGGCGACTGTCTTTGGTTGTTGTTTATATTTCTCAGCCATCATATGGTTAAGTACCGCTGGCGGCAGGACACTGAACAAGATAAGTTGCTGGTAATGCAGGCCTTCGAATTCAAATATACTAACCATCAATAACGCAATGACTATGCCAGACAAGGGACATAACACAGCACCTAAAGCGCCCAGTTTCCACTCATCAAAATTAACACCAACCAAGCGCACACCCAAAGTAAATAATAGCAAAGGGATGGCGGCCTGGCCTAATAAATCCAGTGTTTTAATGGCTGGAATCCACAGCTCAAAGCCGATAAAATTAATCAATAAACCTGCCAATGTAGCCAGCAATACCGGTGATTTAACAACAGATGAAAGGTTTGAGCGACGAGACAACAATGATGCACCCAAGGTGAAGTGCAAGAGCATTTCAATTGCAAACAAAACGACTGCCGTACCAAGAGCCACTTCGCCGAAAGCCAGTACTGCAATTGGTAGTCCAACATTGCCGGTGTTACTAAACATCATTGGCGGTACAAATGTTTTGATGCTAATCCCCAGCATCTTAGCAACAAGCCAAGCAATACAACCAGAGCCTAAGATGATAAGTACTGCCGAAATAGCCAAATTTTGAAAAATTTGCAGATGAAAAGATTCTTTCGATAAAACGGAAAACATCAAAGCCGGAAGGAAAATACTGATGTTGATGCTGTTAGCAGAATCCATATTTGGCTGATATTTAGCCGCGTAAAAGTAACCCGCCAAAACAATGGCAACCACTGGGAAAATAATGCCGAAAATTTGATAGATCATTGACAAACACCAATCAATAAAGAACTAATTTTATCTTAAGGCATCAGCTGATATGTAGAGGCTACTAAAAATTCTGGCAAAAAAAATCCCTCGACATTGCGAGGGATTTTTCATCTTAATTGACGTCGAGTATCTTAGTTTGCACTATATAGTACGTCGTTCTTTTCTGTCAAAACACGCAACTTTGAAAAATGACGAAGCGCAAAGTAAGAACCAAAAATAACACCAGACCACATCATGTCGCCAGCAATCGTATTTTGGAAGAATGGGATTGCCATTGTGTAACAAAGTACTAAGCCAGAAAATGTTTTCTCATACATCGGTGAGAAAGCCCAAACCGCCAAGTTCGTTGCAACAAAGAATACCGTTGAACTTGCAAGTGCAGCGCCAGCAATTCTTAGAGCGCCCAATTTCTTTTGCAAAAAGCCCCTAAAGACAACTGGGAATAACAATGCCAAATAAACAACGATCATTGACTTTGAGGCAAACCAGTCGGGCGAAAGGTAGCCAAAAGCAAAGTAGTCGGTTAACAGCATTGCCGCAACAACTGCAACAATTGCCATGTATCTTTTCATAAAGATAAAACCGGCAAACAACGCAATCGCAGCCATTGGTGTGAAATTTGGCGGATGTGGCAACAATCTACCCGCAACGCCTAAGGTAATTAACACCGCTAAAATAACTAAATAGGTAAATCCTGAATTTAACTTATGGTCTTGTGTATGCATAACAACTCCCCTTTAATTGTAATTTTTTAGATTGCTCAATATTACTCTAGAATGCAGTAAGAATCAAGCGGATGATAGTGTCAGAATCAAGGACAACATCTTGTGCGCCAACCATTGACATCTCACCATTAACGAACAGCGCCCAGTAAGTATTACCCACTGCTTCAACGCCAGCTAGAGAAACAATCATAGGACCCCAATCGGTATCTTTAATGCCCATAATAATCACTTGGTTAATCGCTTCAATTGCATTCAAACCTTTGGCGGCCTGAGTAATTGATGTAAGAGTGATTTGGTCTTGAGCAACAATCTCTAAAGTAAACTGAATAGTGTCTTCGGCCGCGAAAGTTGGCTGAATTGTAAATAGGCCAACCAATAGAATTACCAATAGGCGCATTTTAAGTTTCATTTTTTTTTCTCCTTGTGGAATAAATTATATTGTGACCAACAACGATTTGCTGATTTCGGAAATTTTATATTAATAATTCCAGCGTGTAATCTTTCAAAAGTGATTTATTTGAATCTTTAATATTGATTTTTTTGTTGCTTGAGTATTTGATTAATTAAAAAGGAAACTTTTTGGCGCCGAGACCTGGCAACCCACCAGCCATTTTTGAAAAATCAGGCATGCCACCTTCGCCTTGCATTTGACCCATTTGCTCCATCATTTTTTTCATTTTGCCGCCACCCATTTTCTTCATGCCTTTCTGCATTTTTTCAAACTGCTTTAATAACTTATTAACCTGCTGAATACTAGTGCCGGAGCCGTTAGCAATACGCTTTTTACGAGAACCCTTAATGAGATTAATATGCGTTCTTTCTTTGACTGTCATTGAATTAATAATGGCCACCATAAAAGTGCTCTCACTGTCGCCAATCACCTGATTTTTGACGCTTTGAGGCAAATTACCCATACCAGGCAATTTATCCATTAAAGCACTCATACCACCCATCTGCTGCATTTGAAGGAGTTGGTCGCGCATGTCACCAAGATCAAAACGACCTTTGATGATTTTTTGCGCGCTTTTCATTGCCTTTTTCTGATCAACCTTGCGAGAAATCTCTTCGACCAAAGACAGTACGTCTCCCATACCGAGCAATCGAGAGACGATTCTATCCGGATGGAACGGCTCTAGCGCGTCGATTTTTTCACCAACACCAAGAAACTTAATCGGCTTGCCGGTAATGTACCTTACCGAAAGTGCTGCACCACCACGGGCATCGCCATCGGTCTTAGTAAGAATAACACCCGTTAAAGGCAGCGCATCGGCAAAGGCCTTAGCTGTATGGGCGGCATCTTGACCTGTCATCGAGTCCACAACAAACAAGGTTTCAATTGGATTGACCTTTTGCTGTAGAGTTTGAATTTCAGCCATCATTTGCTCATCAACATGCAAACGACCTGCGGTATCCACCAACAGCACATCGTAGAATTGTCTTTGCGCGTGTTTTTTCGCCTCAGAAACAATCCTCTCTGGCTTGTCACTAATGCTGGACGGGAAAAAATCAACGCCAACTTGCTCAGCAAGAATTTTTAATTGCTCAATCGCAGCCGGTCGATAAACGTCGGCACTAACCACCAATACTTTTTTCTTTTCTCGCTCTTTTAAAAAACGTGCTAATTTGGCAATCGAGGTTGTTTTACCCGCACCTTGCAGGCCTGCTACCATTACTACTGCAGGGGCTTGAGTCGCCAAGTTGAGGGATTCATTCTCACCACCAATAATCTGCGTAAGCTCAGTTTCAACCAATTTAATAAAGGCCTGAGACGGGTTTAAGCCTTCGCCAACTTTAAAGCCAAGCGCTTTTGTTTGTACTTTCTCAATAAAGACCTTGATGACTTCAAGCGCAACATCAGCCTCTAATAACGAGCGCCTAACTTCACGAATTGCGTCTTTAATATTGGCTTCAGAAAGCTTGTTTTTACCCTGTAAAGCCTTGAAACTATTGGAGAGGCGATCGCTTAAATTATCAAACATTATGTTCTTATTGGATAAAATATCGTATTATATAGCTTTTGCATTATTGATAGTAATTGATGCCCTTTTTGACCATCATTCCATTTGTTGCATATCTACTTGTAGCGCTACTTTTAACCCGCTACTTCACACAAGAAAGTGAGACGCATCAACACAAAACACTGGCTAACATTCTGCTGTTATTGGCAACCTCTACGCACGCCTATTTGTTGAGTGATTTATGGCAAGTCGAGGGTGTTTTCTTTGGTCTTGCTAGTAGTGTTTCATTCGTTGCTTGGGTAGTTGCTGCACTTTTATTCGCCACATCATTCAGCAAGCCAATTCACGCACTCGGTATTATTGTTTATCCACTTGCGGCAATGGCCCTACTATTCTCACTGGCCTTCCCTGATACGCAAAATAAACTGATAGAAGTCTCTATAGCGGCTCACGTTTTCCTCTCAATTAGTGCCTACGCCCTTTTGGCGATTGCCGTTTGTCAGTCGGTACTGCTGAATATTCAAGAGAAACTTCTGCACGAGCACCAAATTAACAGCTTTATTAACAAATTACCGCCGCTACAAACAATGGAAGATTTTTTATTCCAAACCTTAAAAATGGGCTGTTTTTTATTGACCCTATCGCTGGCTTCTGGCTTTCTATTTATCAACGATTTCTTCACTCAAGAACTCACCGCAAAAACGCTTTTATCGCTAACTGCCTGGGCTGTTTTTGTTGGATTACTGGTTGGTCACAAAATATTCGGCTGGCGCGGAAAACACGCGACATTAGCCACACAAGTTGGCTTTGCAGTGCTAGTTTTGGCCTACTTTGGGACTAAGTTTGTTTTAGAGCGATTACTCGCTTAATCTATATGTAGAACGGCAAGAAACGCCTCTTGTGGAATGTCCACTCGACCAATAGAGCGCATCCGTTTTTTACCTTTCTTTTGCTTTTCTAATAGTTTGCGTTTTCTCGAAATATCACCACCATAACACTTGGCTGTCACGTTCTTTCTCAACGCCTTTACATTAGTACGCGAGATGATTTTTGAGCCAATACAGGCCTGAATGGCAACGTCGAACATTTGCCTAGGAATGAGCTCTTTCATCTTCGCCGCAATTTCGCGACCCTTATAAACAGAATTATCACGATGAATAATAAGCGCCAAAGCATCAACCGGCTCATCATTAATGAGAATATCCAAACGAATTAAATCGGATGGCTGATAACGCTCAAAATGATAATCCATGGAAGCAAAACCGCGCGAAACAGACTTTAATCGATCAAAGAAATCGAGCACCACTTCATTGAGCGGTAGTTCATAAATAATGGAAACTTGACGACCCATATACTGAATGTCCTTCTGCACGCCTCGCTTGTCCACACAAAGATTAATCACTGACCCAACATATTCACTCGTGACCAAAATGTTAGCGGTGATAATCGGCTCTCTAAACTCTGCAATGCCTTGAATAGAAGGCATTTTTGATGGACTGTCAACTCGATGAACCTTGCCTTTAGTGTCCACAATTTCATAAACCACTGTCGGTGCTGTGGTAATTAGATCTAAGTCGTATTCACGCTCTAACCGCTCCTGCACAATCTCCATATGCAGTAAACCCAAAAAGCCAATACGGAAACCAAATCCCAGTGCATCGGAATTCTCTGGCTCATATTGCAGCGCAGCATCATTGAGTTGCAATTTAGCCAGTGCATCCCTAAATTTTTCGTAATCTTCGCCAGAGGTTGGAAACAAGCCCGCAAATACGCGCGGTTGTATCGGCTTAAAACCCTCAAGCGGCTCGGTAGCCGGATTTTTACTGCCGGTTATAGTGTCACCCACAGGAGCGCCATTAATGTTTTTGATATTGGCAATCAAGAAGCCCACTTCACCGGCTTTGAGGCTTTCTGTTTTGGTGCGTTTCGGGGTAAAAACACCAACCTCATCCACCGAGTGCTCGTTACCATTGGAAAATATTTTGATTTTAGTTTTAGAGCGAATTTCACCATCAATAACTCGAATCAAAGACACCACGCCCAAATAGTTGTCAAACCAAGAATCAATAATTAATGCCTTGATTGGTGCGTCAATTGTGCCCACTGGTGCAGGGATTTTTTCAACAATTTGCTCTAAAATATCCTCAATACCAATACCGGACTTGGCGCTTGCATGCACGGCGTCATGCGCCTCAATTCCGATAACATCTTCAATTTCATCAACAACTCTTTCAGGCTCTGCAGCCGGAAGATCAATCTTATTAAGCACTGCAAGGACTTCAAGGCCTTGGTCAAGAGCTGTGTAACAGTTTGCCACCGTTTGTGCTTCGACACCTTGAGAAGCATCAACAATGAGTAGTGCGCCCTCACAAGCCGATAATGAACGAGAAACTTCATAAGAGAAATCCACGTGTCCTGGCGTATCAATAAAATTCAGTTGGTAGGTCTCGCCATTTTTGGCATGGTAATCCAGCGTCACACTTTGTGACTTAATAGTAATGCCTCGCTCTTTCTCAATGTCCATCGAATCCAGTACTTGAGACGACATCTCACGATCACTTAAACCGCCGCAATGCTGAATAAAGCGATCGGCAATCGTTGATTTGCCGTGATCAATGTGAGCAATGATAGAAAAATTTCGGATATTTTGCATATCGATGATAAAATGAGTCTTTGAGATTAGCAACGAGACATTATACAGTCAATGAATAAAGTGAAGCCAATTACCTGTATCGCCACAAGCGACCTTAAGGTGCAAATTCCAGACGACCAAGGGCGCAATATTGTGCTTTATTTTTACCCAAAAGACGACACTCCAGGCTGTACTACTGAAGGTCAAGACTTTACTCGCCTCAACCAACAATTTATTGACAATAACGCAGTTATTTATGGCGTCTCTAGAGAATCTATCGCCTCTCATAATAAATTTATCTGTAAATACGATTTTAACTTTGACCTTATTTCAGACCCCGATGAAGCGCTTTGTAATCAATTTGGCGTTATTCAGTTGAAAAAACTTTACGGCAAAGAATACATGGGCATTGTTCGTTCAACGTTTATTATCAGCCCAGAGGGCGACATCCTTAAACATTGGGGCAAGGTTAGAGTTAAAGGACACGCAGAAGAAGTACTGGAGGCCATTAAAGCATTATGATAAACGTTGATTACGATGAAGTCGAAAAATTTGCCTCGCTAGCCGCACGCTGGTGGGATAAAAACTCCGAATTCAAACCACTGCACGACATCAACCCACTGCGCTTGAATTACATCAAAAAACACTGTGGTGGCTCACTCAAGGGAAAGCGTATACTTGATGTTGGCTGTGGTGGTGGTATTCTTGCAGAAGCGCTAGCTTTAGAGGGTGCCGAAGTTGTTGGTATAGATCTTGCCGAAGCGAGCCTAGAAGTAGCTAAATTGCATTTACTGGAATCGGGCCTGGATGTCACTTACCAAATGATTCCCGTAGAAGAATTGGCAGATAATGAGCCGGCGTCTTTTGATGTTGTTACCTGTCTTGAGATGTTGGAACACGTACCCGATCCAAGCTCGATTGTAAATGCTTGCTCCACGCTTGTAAAATCTCAAGGCGAGGTATTTTTCTCAACCATTAATCGCAATCCAAAATCGTACTTTTTTGCTATTGTTGGTGCGGAATACATTCTTAACTTGCTACCGAAAGGGACTCATGACTACCAGAAGTTTATCAAACCTAGCGAGATTGACGGCTGGGCGAGACATTGCGATTTGTCGATTCAATCGATGATTGGCATGACTTACAACCCAATCACTAAAGTCTACAAACTGGAGAGCGACGTCAGCGTCAATTACATTAGTCATTATATAAAAAATTAAAAGAGCTCTTTTTAAGACCTCTTAAAACGAAAAAAAGCCCCGGACTGTGCCGGGGCTTTTTATTGAATCAAAGTATTGGATCGATCTTACAAAACGTTCTTAATCGATACTTCAATCGCGTGCATCATAGAGCGCCCAAAAGAACGCATGGTTAACAGTACGTATGAATCATCACCATCTCTATAGATGATTGTACCGATGTGCTCCATAATCGTTCTAGAAACACTACCCAATGTAAAGACGCTAGGCTCTAGATCGATTGGGCAAATGCGCTCAAGTATGTCACGACTGCGCTCACCACTAACACGAATCATAGCCCATGTATCAGACTGATCTGTGTAGTAGGCAGACGGCGCATTAAAACGCTCAGCAATGTTAGCCTCAGCATCGTCACTTTCGTAAGCATAATAAGCCAATACTTGGTTTTTTTGCAAACGCCAAAGCGTGATTGAGCCATCCGAAGATTGTGTTGACTGACCCATCGCTGGCACAGACAAACCGCAAGATTTGTTTATTTCAGCTTCGATTTTTTCAGCTTCACCGTTTGGCATAGCGATCATTACTAACGATTGATCAACCACCTCGCAGACAGTTACACCATCGAACTCATGTTCGGCACCACCAAGTGGTGACTCTTTTACAATTGTATAATCAGACACAGGCTTCTCCTGAAGTTTTGTCAAAGGAAATATTGTTAAACACGCAAACACTCCCCCTGTGGATCATAGAAATGCGGGCTACAAATTTCAACCTCGATATCTTGACCTCGTACTAAATCAACTGCACGGACCGTCTCGCCTTTACGGCTGTGTCCGCCTTTAATATAACCCAAACCGATGTAGTGACCAAATATTGGTGAATAGATCGATGATGAAATCCAACCTTGATCGGTAAACGTATCTGGTTTATCACGCAAGTTAACCAAGTGCGCACCAGCCATTGAATGACCCGCATCCAATAGAGCGCTCTTATTAACCGGCTTGAAGCCAACCATTTGCATACGATCATTGCGCTGCATACCTTCACGCAAACCCAATGTATAGCCGATAAAGTCTTTCTTACCTGAAACCATACCACCCATACCAAGGTCATAAGCACTTGTCTGGCCGTTAAGCTCCGGACCTGCCGCGTGACCTTTTTCAATACGCATCGCACCCAGTGCTTCCGTACCGTAAGGGATTGCATTAAACTCTTCACCCGCTTCCATCAGAACACGAATCAATGAATCGCCATAACGTGTTGGCACTGCAATCTCAAAAGCAAGTTCACCCGAGAATGAGATTCTGAAAAGTCTTGCAGGAATACCGCCACAAATTGAGATTTCACCTGCACCCATATAAGGGAATGCTTCGTTTGAAATATCATGCTCAGCATCAACAATTTTCTGTAGCAATTTACGAGAATTTGGCCCCGCAACTGCGTACTGTGCAAACTGCTCAGTAACAGAAATCATATGAACATCTAAATCAGGCCATAAGCACTGATGACAGAACTGCATATGACGATAAACATTAACCGCATTTGCAGTAGTCGTTGTCATTACAAAATGATTCTCAGACAATCTCGCTGTTGTGCCATCATCCATTGCTATGCCGTCTTCGCGAAGCATTAGACCGTAACGTGTTTTGCCCACTGGTACTTTAGCAAAAGCATTGACATAAAGCCTGTTTAGGAACTCAGAAACATCCGTTCCTTTAAGGTCAATCTTACCAAGCGTTGTTACGTCACAGATACCTACAGATTCACGTGTTTGTCTAACTTCACGATCCACTGAATCGCGCCAGAAAGTTTCACCCGGCTGAGGGAACCACTGCGAACGATACCACATGCCAACTTCAACAAAAATAGCATTTTGCTCTTCAGACCATTTATGAGTTGGTGTGTAACGCGTTGGATAGAATTCCATACCACGTCTTCTGCCCGCAAATGCGCCCATAGCAACTGGGTTGTATGGCGGACGGAAAATAGTCGTACCGGTTTCTTCAATGGTTTGATCCATGTTATCAGCCATGATACCAATCGCAAGAACGTTCGCTGTTTTACCTTGGTCTGTTGCCATGCCAAGTGTTGTGTAGCGTTTAACGTGCTCAACAGATTTAAAGCCTTCTTGGTTAGCAAGTCTAATATCTTTGGCAGTTACGTCATTTTGATAGTCAACCCAAGCGCGTTTTTTACCACTTGGAACGCCCCATTTCGCTGTAACGTTGTAGGCAACTGAAGCAGTTGTCGCTGGCTTAGAATCACCAGCTTTAAAGCCTAGATCCGCCGCAACAACATTACCTTCGTTATGACCTGCAACAATCGCATCAGAAAGCACCATTGTGCCTTTAGCACGACCAGCAACCGACATACCAACTGGCACTGAAGAATCTGGCAAGAATGTTGCAAGCTTCTCATTCCACTTAGGAATGCCGCGATGGTGGCAAGTCAAATGAAGGTTTGGATTCCAACCACCAGAAACGGCTAGCGTATCTGTATTAATTGTTTTACCGTTCGATAACGTAATTGATTTAATTGCACGTCGACCTTTAGTATCAGTGACGTCCGTACCCATAAAGATCTCAGCACCTTCGATTGACATCACAGGATCTATTGAGCGTGAATCAATCACCGCCACAACTTTAACACCCTTATCGATCAAATCTTTAGCTGTTTGCCAGCCGGTGTCATTGTTTGTGTAGACACTCACTCTCTGACCAGTGGCGACCGCAAATCTGTTTAGATACGTTCTAACAGCGCCTGCCATCATAATGCCTGGACGGTCATTATTACCAAAGGCAATTGCGCGCTCAGTTGCACCCGCACAAAGAATCGTGCGTTTTGTGTATATGCGCCAGTTAACTTGACGTGGCTTGCTGCTATCAGCTCTAGCTTCATCCGCTCTATTTTCAAGCGCACCATAAATACCGTGATCGTAAGCACCAAAAATAGTTGTATCAGCCATCAGTGTAACGTTGTCCATCGCAGCCAGTTTTGCAACTGCTTGCTTAGCCCACTCACTGCCAGCGATACCGTCAATCTCGTTAGTTTCCGAATTTAAGCGACCACCCATGATGAAATCTTCATCAGCGAGAATAACTCTAGCGCCAGATTCAGCCGCTGTTAACGCAGCAGAAAGACCCGTAGCACCCGCACCAATGACTAAGATATCGCAATAGCGGAAACCCTTGTCGTAAGTGTCCGGATCTTCCAGCATAGAAAGCTTTCCTAGGCCGGCAGAGTGACGAATTACAGGCTCGTAGACTTTTTCCCAGAAGGCTTTTGGCCACATGAAGGTTTTGTAGTAAAAACCTGCACTTAGGAATGGCGAGAAGAAATCAGTAATCGCCATGAAGTCGAAGCCTAGAGGGCCCCTATGGTTTTGACTGTTGGCTTCTAAGCCGTTATATAATTGTGTAATCGTTGCACGTGTATTTGGCTCTTTATAAGCACCGTGACCGATTTCCATGATGGCATTTGGCTCTTCTGAACCCGCCGTTACGATACCACGCGGACGGTGGTATTTAAACGAGCGTCCTACTAAATGCTTGTTATTTGCAAGCAATGCAGAAGCAAGTGTATCACCTTCATAACCTCGTAAAATTTGGCCATTGAAAGTAAAACTTACAGATTTAGTTTGGTCAATTAGACCGCCATCGATTCTGTTAATTTGACTCATTTTGATCGACCCTGTGCTCTTGAGACGTCTTGAGCAAGCTCAACACTTTTAATCTCATGTGTTAAAGTACAGCGAGTAACAACTAACCAAGATTGGTCACCTTGTTCGTGATACCAAAGTTCGCGGTTGTCACCAGCAATATTTTCTCTAATATATAGGTACTGATAGAAGTCTTCAGCAGCCTCTTCAGATTCCCAGTTTGTTGGTCTATTGATAAGATCAGCAGATCCTAAATAAACAAACTCCTCAGAATCACGAGGACCTAATAACGGATGGTTTATTATCATTGTCTTATCCTCTAATGTAGGTTAGGTTGTGCACCAACACCCTTCTCATCAATCATTTCGCCGCGTCTGAAACGATCCAGACGGTAAGCGGTTGCAACTTCATGAGGTTCATCGGTCGCCAATAAATGCGCATAGCAATAGCCACTTGCAGGTGTTGCCTTAAAGCCACCATAACACCAGCCACCATTAAAGAACAATTCCTGAATATCAGTTTTATCGATAAACGGCGAACCGTCCATGGACATGTCCATGATACCGCCCCACATACGCAACAATCTAACACGACCAACCATAGGCATAATCGCCATACCACCAGAACAGACATCCTCAACAACCGGTAAGTTGCCACGTTGTGCATAGGTATTGTAGGCATCGATATCACCACCAAAGACGAGGCCGCCTTTGTCTGATTGCGAACAATAGAAGTGACCTGCGCCAAAGGTAATAACGTTGTCTAGGACAGGCTTAAGGCCTTCTGTTACGAATGCTTGCAATACATGTGACTCAATTGGTAAATTAATACCTGCTTTGGCCATTACACGACTTGAAGAGCCAGCAACACAAACACCAACACGGCCCGATTTGATATCGCCTTTTGTTGTTTGCACACCTAGGCACTTACCGTTCTCAATATTAAAACCGGTGACTTCACAGTTTTGGATAATATCAACGCCAAGATCACTCGCCGCGCGCGCATAACCCCATGCAACAGCATCGTGACGAACTGTTCCACCACGAGGTTGCGCTAACGCACCCTGAATTGGGAAACGAGCATTGTCCATATCAAGGAAAGGATACCTTTCTTTGACTTCTTTTTTACTTAGGTATTCACAACCGGCATCGGCAAATAACATTGCGTTACCACGACGCATAAACGCGTCACGCTGAGCGTCCGAGTGGATTAGGTTCATAATACCACGTTGAGATACCATTGCATTGTAATTCAAATCTTGTTCAAGATTCTCCCACAACTGCATAGACATCTCGTAAAAAGGTTCGTTACCCGGCAACAGGTAGTTTGAACGGATAATGGTGGTATTTCTACCAACATTACCACCACCAATCCAGCCTTTTTCAAGCACGGCTACGTTGGTAATACCGTGGTTTTTTGCCAAATAATAAGCAGTAGCCAAACCATGGCCACCACCGCCTACAATAATAACATCGTAGCCGTCAGCCTTAGGCTCAGCATCACGCCAAGCAGGCTCCCAGCCTTTGTGCCCCGTCAAAGCCTCTTTCAAGACTTTGAGGGCAGAATACTTTGTCCTACTCACAGGTTAACTCCAAGGGTAAGGGCTGTTTGATACAGGGTGTAATTTACCCTCTTTGAAGCGAGAGAATCTGAACGGCTCAAGAAGCTCTTGCTTCTCGCCCAACAGTTCTTCAGCTACTAGACAACCAACACCTAGCATTTTATAGCCATGGTTAGAGTCCGCAATAATTGTTACGTTTTCATTATAAGTATCAATAACTGGGAAGCTGTCAGCAGTCATACAACCAATGCCGCCTGAAGGTTCTTTATGGTACTTGTCCATCATGCCTTCGAAACGCTTATGACAATGCGCTAATGCAGAAACCCACATTTCAGGGAATTCTTTACTTGCAACAAATTCTGTGCTTGCTGGACCGTAAGGGTCGATTGCAACTTCGTCAACTGGTGTAGGAACTTTCCAAGGGGCTGCGCCACCTTGAATACCACCAAAGCCCCAATCCGGCTTGTAGTAAATACCCCATAATTTATCAGTAATCAATGAACCGTCAACGACTGAGTACAAAGGTGCGTCCGTATCAACGTGCATTACTGGTGGAACTTTACCGTCGTTAGTAACCAAAGTTTCAGGTGGAATTTCAAGAACACCTTCTTCAAGCTGCCAGAAAACCCACATATCAACGTTTTTGTGAACGTTACCGTCTAAGTCTTTTAGCTCAATTTGTGAAGGTAGACCCAACATAGTCCAGAAATCACGAACCCATGGACCCGCGCCGATAACTAATTTATCACATGCGATTGTGCCGTTGCTTGTTTCAACTGCTGTTACTCTTTGGCCTTCGCCTGCAGAAACAAAACCAGTCACTTCTGTATCAAGAACGATAGTAACACCTAGATCAAGAACTTTCTTAGAAAGGCCTTCCATCGCTTTAACGTTGTTTGCGTAACCACCTGGCTTCTCATGAAGAACCGAAGTAATACCTTTCGCTTGCCAGTCATCAAACATGTTAAGCATGTATTCACGCGACTCTTCTTCGCCTTCAATGAAAACACTTTCATAGCCAATGGCTTGTTGCTCTTTGTGAATTTGCTTTACGTCTTCACGCATGCTTTCACAAGAAATTTGCATGTAGCCGTTAGCATGGTAGCTAAATGCTTCTGGATCACTTTCCCAAACGCTTACTGAATGCGCCATTAATTTACGCATTGCTGGTTGGAAGTAGTTGTTACGAACAACACCACAAGCGATGCCTGTAGCACCCGCTGCAATCTCGCTAGCCTTGTCAATAATAACGATACGACCATCAATGCTTTCGCCTGCTGCCGTTAAATTTTCGGCTAAACGCCATGCTGTTGATAAACCATGGATACCGGCACCGATAATAACGTATTCGGCTTGACTTGGTAATGACATACTATTACTCCTAATTGGATTGATTAGTTGAAAAAAATAAAAAAAAATTACGAGACTTAATAAAAGCTTACTAATACCTATTTAGATAAACTTATCGAAAATTTTAATAGCACTATTATCTTGTAAATAAAAGCACTAGACTCTAAAAATATTCACACTGAGATGAAATTATTAGCAGAAAATTCACTTGACTTCCTTGCTGTTGAATTCACACTACATCAACAATAAGCCCAAGCTTTGACCCTTGTCGCGATAGTCGAACAAGCTGTTTGAAAGAAGAAAATAAGATTACAACCCTGTTATTACGAGGGAAAGTATGGCCACCAAAAGCAATATAGCTGGCAATTAAAATAAAAAGCAAGTATACTTATATTCAACATTATAGGTAGAGATTATGTCACGCAGATACTATAAATTACCACCGTTGACTTCTTTGGCAACGTTCGAGACAGCAGCCCGTCACCGAAGCTTTAAAGGTGCCGCTGAAGAATTAGGGGTTACCCCCGGTGCTGTCAGTCATCAAATCAAGTTTCTTGAAACCGAATTAGGGCTTTCACTCTTTGATAGAAAACACCATGGCAACAATCTTACCGATCACGGTGAGTCATTATTTGCCGTACTTCAATCCAGCTTTTCTGCGATCTCTTCCACACTGGCCAACCTACGAAGATCGGCCAACGATCAAGAGGTTACCATCAGCGCAACAACTGCTGTTTCAGGCTTGTGGCTAACGCCACGTTTGTCGCAATTTTGGCGTGAACATCCAGAAATTCCGGTCAACCAACACGTCACCGACAACCCAAACTCTCAAGGCGTTGCTGTTGATTTAAAAATTTGCTACGGTTTTGTTGAGAATGAATCGAATCAAAAGCACACCTTATTCCACGATGAATTGGTGCCTGTTTGCAGTCCTAAATTTGCTCAGGAGAACTCCAATCCAAGCATTGAAGAATTAGCGCAACTGCCTCTTATTCACTTAAGAGCCAAAGATAAAAACTGGTCAAATTGGTTTTCTTGGTTTAACGCACTGGGTTACAAAGGAAAAATTTCCCACGGCACCCACGTCAATAACTACATGATCGCCTTGCAAGCAGCAAGTGATGGCACGGGTATTGTTCTTGGCTGGAAGCACTTGGTTAAGCCAAAAATTGTTAGCGGCGAATTGGTGATCTTGGGCGACACCGCTATTCCAGCGCCTTCTGCCATTTACATCATGAGCGAGAAAGAGGAATTATTGCCTGAGAATGTTAGGGCGCTGAGAGATTTTCTCATCTCAAAACCGTAGGTTATCGTTCAATTTCTCTTCTCGTGAATTAATTTCAATTTTTTAAAGGAAATTAATTAGCAACGCTTGTTCCTATCTAATTGTATCATGTCGCTTTTAAGTCACCAACATGATTATGTCTGCAATACCACTAACCAATATTGACGCCGTTCTTAATCCAATCGAATCGGCGCGAGGCCTACCGAACGAACACTACACCAGTGATAAAGTTTTTGAAGAAGAAAAACAAGCCGTTTTATTCAACAACTGGTCGGCCATTGGCTTTGCTAAAGATATTCCTGAAGTGGGAGATGCCAAGCCCACTAGCTTTGTCGGCATGCCACTGCTCATGGTTCGCGACAACGATGACAATGTTAATGTATTCCAAAACACGTGTCGTCACCGCGGCATGATTTTGGTTCAAGAACCCACAAAAATAATCGGCGCCATTCGCTGTCCGTATCACTCATGGTGCTATAAACTTAGCGGTGAACTTTGTGCCACACCGATGGTTGGCGGTCCTGAAAAAAATACTCACGAATCAATAAAATACGATGACCTCGGCCTCTTTAAAATTCGCTCTTACGTTTGGCAAGATATCATTTTTGTTAATATTTCAAACAATGCGCCTGAATTTAGAGATTACGCAGCTAAAGCTATTGAACGCTGGAAGGAATTTGAAAAACCCTTGCATCACGGCGGACAAAGTTCATCGTTCGAGCTTTCTCTTAACACCAACTGGAAACTGGCCGTTGAAAACTATTGCGAAAGTTATCACTTACCATGGGTTCATCCGGAGCTAAACATAACCTCCAAAATAGAAGATCATTACGACATTGAGGAGCCAGGGTATTTTTCCGGCCAAGGTTCGCATGTGTACACACAAATGAAAGCTGAAAATGGTGACGTCTTCCCAGATTTTGAGGGACTTTCCAGCAAATGGGATACTGGTAGTGAGTATCTTTCATTTTATCCAAATGTACTGTTTGGCGTGCATAGAGATCACGTTTACGGCATTATTATTGAACCAATCAGCACCAATAAAACAAAAGAACATGTGTCAATATACTATGCCAAAAAGCCTGAGGAGATGCCATCACTGGGCCCACTTATCGATGCCAATGCGAAGTTTTGGAAAATGGTATTTTTGGAAGATGTGGGTGTTGTAGAGGGCATGCAAAGTGGCAGACACGGCTTGCTGTTTGACGGTGGAAAATTCTCACCCGCAATGGACCGCCCCACTCACTGCTTCCACCACTGGGTAGCAACAAAAATTAATGACGCCAGAAAGTCATCATGAACAATCTTATAAAAAACAATCTCGTTCGGAACTTCGTTGCCGGTCAGTGGCAAGAAGGCGATAACGAGGAATCAATCGCAGTTGAAGACCCTGCAACGGGTGAAGTTATTACCTATTGCGCGCTCGCATCAGATAAAAGCCTATCTCAAGCATTGTTAGGGGCGAGGCAGAGTTTTGAGTCTGGCGTAATAAAAGACATGAAGCCCGTGGATCGAGCCAAACTATTAGCAAACATTGCCATAGAAATTCGAAAACTTGTTGACGAGGGGGCAGAGCTGTTGTGCAAAGAAAGTGGGAAAACACTTAATGATGCCAAAGCCGAATTTATTGAGGCTGCAAATTATTTTGATTATTACGGCGGCCTCGCAGATAAAATTGAAGGCAAGTCGATCCCATTAGGGCCCGATTACATTGACTATACAGTTTATGAGCCTTACGGTATTTCAGCGCAAATTGTGCCCTGGAACTTCCCTGTTTCTCTTGCAGCACGCTCATTAGCGCCAGCACTTGCTGCTGGAAATTCAGTCATTATAAAATCACCCGAGCTCGATCCGTTAGCATTGGCCTCGCTCGGTCTTGCCATCGAGCGAGCTGGCGTGCCCAAAGGCGTGGTATCCATTCTTAATGGGATTGGCACAGATTTAGGCGCCAAGCTCGTAGCCTCTAAAGACATCGACCAAATAGTGTTTACCGGCTCAGTTGCTACAGGGCAAGCTATTTTAAAATCAGCAGCCAACGAAGTTGTGCCGTCATTAATGGAGCTTGGCGGTAAATCCGCGGGCATCGTTTATGCAGACGCTGACATTGAAGAAGTTATCGACAGTGTTAAATGGGGTATTTTCTTTAATGCTGGGCAAGTGTGCTCAGCCATGTCAAGACTGCTTGTGTGTAAAGAGCGTTATGACGAAGTGCTTGAGCGATGCGTCAAACTTGCTGAAAACCTAAGTATTGGACACGGCTTAAATAATCCAGACCTAACACCAATTATTTCAGCGCAGCAATTAGAAAAAATTGAAAGAAAAATTACTCAAGCTGAAAATGAAGGCATCACCGTTGTAACAGGAGGCTCTCGAATCGATCGTGCTGGGTACTTTATGGCACCAACCATTTTATCCAATGTACCAACAAATGCGCGCATTGCTCAAGAAGAGATCTTTGGGCCCGTACTATGTCTTATTCCTTTCGAGAGTAGTGAAGAGGCAATCCGAATTGCTAACAACACAGAGTTTGGCTTAGTCGCTGGCGTTTTCACCAAGAACCTGTCTCTCGCTCATAAAACAGCGAGCGCTTTAAAAGCTGGCCAAGTGTTTGTCAATGAATGGTATGCAGGTGGAATGGCGACGCCCTTTGGTGGTATCGGAAAATCAGGCTTTGGTCGAGAAAAAGGCGTTGAGGCTTTGTATAACTATGTTCGTACCAAAAATATAGCTATTAAGCTCTAATACATGTAGAGGCTACATGGGTTAGCCAAAATGTATTTTGTGGGTTATAAGGTCACTCGTAGCATCTTCTGTCGGAATATAGACAACACTACTAAAGCATCTTTGTAGAATGAAAAAAATGCGGAGTATGAATCCATACTCCGCATTTAATTAACAGATTAAAAGAGTTAAGCGATGCCGAGTTCTTCTTTTCTCTTCTTCGACCAAACATTAATCAGATGGTCAACTGCTAGGCCAATAAACGCCACACACAGTCCCAACATCAAGCCTGTACCGATACCCTTTTTATCAGACAATGCACCCAAAATAAATTGTCCCAAATCATCTGTGCCGATAAAGGCACCAATAACTACCATGAACAGGGCAAAGGCAACGCACTGATTCACACCCAGCATAATATGCGGGAATGCCAACGGGAATTCAATCCTAACCAATCGTTGTAACTTCGTTGCACCTGACATGTGACCTGCATCAATCAAAGACTCTGGCACGCTGCGTAAACCCTCGATTGTGTAACGAGTTGGAGGAATAACCGCATAGACCATCACCGCAATCAATACAGCGGTATCATTAATACCAAACAACATAATCACCAACAGCATCTCAGGGGGGAAGGAGATGCTGCCAAACTAAGGGGAGAGGAGGCTGCTTAAATAAGTCAAACAACTTCCGCAGCTCCCTAAAAAATCACTTACCTTTAGAACTTGCGATAAGCTGCGTTTAAGTCAACCAT
>Ga0208879_1000462_pt1 | contig 42072 bp, 37 predicted proteins | sample Knorr_S15_td_Bot_FD_185605 | JGI IMG/M metagenome (GOLD analysis project Ga0208879, IMG submission 185605) | Marine microbial communities from Southern Atlantic Ocean transect - Knorr_S15_td_Bottom_ad_5009_LV_A (SPAdes) (version 2) | ecosystem: Environmental > Aquatic > Marine > Oceanic | place... | reverse complement strand
AAGTTTTGAATATGTATGTGTTCAAGACATTAAATGAAGTAAGAGAAATCACAGAGAACTGGATACGAGAATACAACGATGAACGGCCACATAGCTCACTAGGGGATCTGACTCCCTGGGAATACCTCGCAAAACACGAAGCACTGGAAAACTCTAATTTAGGGTGCACCTAAAAAGGGGATGTTTACATATTCAAATGCCACTAAACTTCGTGCCATTCATGTCAATGCCCCGTTTATCTGTTATCTCCCCGGCTCCAACCCCCTATACGTTCCTATTTGCCGCGGTTAGTGGTAATTTTCACGTTCTCTTCAGAACAACGGAGCCCAGAGGTAATCATGAAACTCGGCCATAAAACGTTATGCTTTTTAACCACCACCGTCTTTGCCACTTTTTTGCTGATTTCAGCGACTGCGCAGGCGCAAACTGAAACCTATCGCGCCCGGCTCTCACCCATGCCTACTACCCCGCAGACGGTAACCACCATCACCGGAGAAGGTGAGGTCCTGCTCACTCTCAATGGTCACACCTTGAGTATTCAGGGCAATTTTGAGGGCATGAGTTCCGTGGCTACCATGGCCCATATTCACAATGGCCCGCCCGCACAGCCAGGTCCGGTAATACATCAGCTCGGAGTCAGTTCGGCCAGTGCCGGCGAAATAAGCGCCGAGCTGGAATTAACGGACCAGCAAATCACCGCACTACGCAGCAATTCGCTCTATATCCAGATTCATAGCGACAACAATCCTCCCGGGGAGCTACGCGGCTGGATTTTTGTTAGAAACTAATTGGGGATCCATGGATGAAATTCTTACAACAGATTATCTATAAGACTGTCCTCAGCGCTGGCATGGCGGTGGGCCTGGCTGCCTGTGGCGGTGAGCAAACTAGGTTGCCGGCGGAAGCAGCGGTCGCTGCGGTTACCTTTAATACACAGACCGAGGCCGGTGCCGCGGCTTATGCCACAAACTGCGCAGCCTGTCATGGTGCCAACCTGGAGGGCACCACCCTGGGACCGATTCTATCCGGCCAGGCATTTTTGCTGCGCTGGGCATCGCAGACGCCTGCCCTGCTGCTGGGCAATATTCAAGCCAATATGCCACCGGGCGGCAATCCTGATATCAGCGCCGAGGACTACCTCAATATTGTTGCCCATCTCCTCGGCAGCAATGGCGTCGATGGCGAGATCGGCCCACTCACCGCCACTACGGATTTCGTCATCTCCCAAAACATTTCCAGAATTGCAAATCGAAGGCGTGCCGAGCCGGAACCTCCACAGGGCGTAACCATTGCCGGCACCGTGGAAAACTTTGTCCCCATTACCGACGCCATGCTGGCAAATCCGGATCCCGGTGACTGGCCGATGCATCGCCGGGACTACTACGGCCACAGTTACAGTCCCCTGGATCAGATCGATACGGAAAACGTCGGCAGCATGACCCTGGAGTGGGTTTGGAGCATGCACGATGGCGACTCGGAACCGGCTCCCCTGGTCTACGGCGGCATCATCTATATGATTAACCCGGGCAATGTAATTCAGGCTTTGGACGGTACCACCGGTGAACTGATCTGGGAAAACTGGACCGGTCCGGCGAATCGCCAGGACATGCGCAATATCGCGATCTACAACGACAAGATCATTCAGGCCACCACCGATGCCCGCCTGGTCGCCCTCGATGCCCGCACCGGTGAGCAGGTGTGGGAAGTTGCGATAGCGGATTCCAGCAAGGGTTTTTCCAATTCCAGCGGACCCATCGTGGCCGATGGCAAGATCATCCAGGGGCTCGCCGGCTGCGCGCGCTATATCGTCGAAGATTGCTTTATCAGTGCCCATGATGCCAACACCGGCGAACTGATCTGGCACTTTAACACCATCGCCAAGGTGGATGAGCCCGGCGGCGATACCTGGGGAGATCTGACCAATATATTCCGTGCCGGCGGGGAAACCTGGATCACCGGCAGCTATGATCCGGATTTAAAGCTCACCTACTGGGGCACCGCGCAACAGAAACCCTGGGTGCCGGTGAGCCGTCACCTGACCATCAACGAGGTCGGACTCTTCACCAATTCCACGGTGGCTGTCAATGTTGACAACGGCGAGCTGGACTGGTTTTTCCAACACGTTCCGGCCGAGGCGCTAGATCTCGACGAGGTGTTCGAGCGGGTACTGGTAAATCGTGGCGATGATAAATTCGTCTTCTCCATAGGCAAGTACGGTATTCTTTGGAAGAACGATCGGGTGACCGGCGAGTTCAAGGGTTTTAAGGAAACCGTGTTCCAAAATGCCTTCACCCATATCGATCCCGTTACCGGCTTGGTGACGTATCGCGAAGACATACAAAACGCCGCACTGGATGAATGGACTTCGGCTTGTCCTTCCAGTGCCGGCGGTAAAGACTGGCACTCGATGACGTATCATGAGCCCAGCGGCATCCTGATTGCGCCCTTGAGCCAGACCTGCCTGGAAAATGCGGCACGGGAAGTAGCCCTGGTGCAAGGTGGGGGTGGCCTGGCAGCCAGCCGTAAATTCTTTGAAATGCCGGGCTCCGATGGCAACCTCGGTAAGTTGGGAGCCTACGATGTGGATACGATGGAAGAAATCTGGAACTACCAGCAGCGGGCATCTTTCCATACCGGCACCATGTCCACCGCCGGCAACCTGGTGTTTGTAGGCGATCTGGATCGACGCTTCCGGGCCTTCGATGTCCGTAACGGTGAGATTCTCTGGGAGACCCGGCTGGGTACTTCCGTGCAGGGTCACCCGGTTTCGTTTGCCGTAGACGGCAAACAATATATCGCGGTCACTACCGCGCTGGGGGGCACCAGTCCGCGAACCGTGCCCGGCGTCATCGCCACCGAAATTGTCTATCCACGCACTGGCAATGCGCTTTACGTATTCAGTCTGCCGGACTAGTGCAGTCGAATTGGTATCGGCCTGGTTACTCCGACACCCCGTACCCGCAAAAACAGGAAGCAACTAAATGAACAATAATAAAAGCATCTTGGGAATATTGTGTTTAACCCTGATCACCGCTTGCGGCAGCGATGACACCGGCAACGCACCCACCGCCGAAGCCAGCGTATTGTTTGCCAGTCAGGCCGATGCCGGCGCCCAGGCCTATGCCACTAATTGCGCCATATGCCATGGCGCAAATCTGCAAGGCAGTGCCCTGGGACCGATATTGAGCGGCCAGTCCTTTCTGGGCCAATGGGGCAGGCAGAGCCCAGCGGATTTTTACAACTACATCAAGGCCAATATGCCCCCCGGTGACAACGAAAGCGTCGGCGACGAGGATTATATTAATATCGTCGCCCACGTCATGCGCAGCAGTGGCGTTGCAGACACCAATCCCATGCTCACAGCCCAATCTGATTATCCGCTGGCAAGCAATATCCCCGGTGCCGCGGCCTTTTTCGGCGGGCAAGCGGGACAACAGGCCGAGGCGCCCACCGGCGTGATTCGCGCCGGCACGGTGGAAAACTACAGCCCCATTACTGATGCCATGTTGACCAATCCTGCCCCTGGTGATTGGCCCATGATCAGGCGCAATTACCAGGCCTGGAGCTATAGCCCGCTAGATCAGGTCAATACTGACAACGTCGCCGACCTGAGACTGGAGTGGGTCTGGAGCATGGTCGATGGCGATTCCGAACCTTCACCGCTGGTGTATAACGGCATTATCTACCTGATCAACCCGAGCAATATTATTCAAGCCTTGGACGGTAAGAGTGGCGACCTGATCTGGGAGCATCACGCCGGACCAGTCGACAGTGAAGACATGCGTAATATCGCTATCTACGAGGACAAGATCATTCATGCCACCACTGATGCCCGCTTGCTCGCATTGGATGCCCGCACCGGCGAACCAATATGGGAAACTCAAATCGCCGATGGCAGTAAGGGCTTTCAAAATTCCAGCGGACCCATCGTCGCCGACGGCAAAATCATCCAGGGTCTGGCGGGTTGCTCCCGTTACATCGACGAGCCCTGTTTCATCAGCGCACACGATGCCGACAACGGCGAACTGCTATGGCGTTTTGTAACCGTCGCCGAATCGGGCCAACCCGGTGGTGATACCTGGGGCGATATCGACGATCTGTTCCGTGCCGGCGGCGAGACCTGGATCACCGGCAGCTACGACCCCGAAAGCAAATTAACCTATTGGGGAACGGCGCAGCAGAAACCCTGGATGCCGGCAAGCCGAAGCCTCTCCATTTTTGACAGCGGGCTATTCACCAACTCCACGGTCGCGGTCAACGTGGACGATGGCGAACTCGACTGGTTCTTTCAACATGTGCCTGCCGAGGCACTGGACCTGGATGAAGTATTTGAAAGAGTACTGATAGACCGAGGTGATGACAAATTGGTGTACTCCATCGGCAAGCACGGCATCCTCTGGAAACACGATCGTGTGACCGGCGAATTTATCGGCTATCTCGAAACCGTGTTTCAAAATGCCTTCACCAACATCGATGCTGCCACCGGGGCCGTCACCTACCGAGACGACATCGCCAATGCTCAACTCGATCAATGGATAAGCGTATGCCCGAGCACAGCCGGTGGCAAAGACTGGCATTCGATGACTTACCATGAGCCAACGGCTTCTCTCATTATCCCCCTGAGTCAGTCCTGCCTGGAAATATCTGCACGGGAAGTTCCGCTGGTGCAGGGCGCGGGGGGCACCGCCGCTAACCGGCGCTGGTTCGAGATGCCAGGCTCCGAAGGTAACATGGGGAAACTGGCTGCCTTCGATGTGGACAGCATGACTGAGTTGTGGAGTTATGAACAGCGGGCGGCATTCCTCACCGGTACCATTTCAACCGGTGGCAACCTGGTGTTTGTGGGCGACCTGGACCGTCGCTTCCGCGCCTTCGATGCGCGCAATGGCGATATTCTCTGGGAAACGAGGCTCGGCACCTCCGTGCAGGGCCACCCGGTGACCTTCGCTATCGATGGCAAACAATACATCGCGGTGACTACCGCCATGGGCGCCCGCGGCGTGAGCCCACGAACCGTGCCCAGGGTTATTGCCCCGGACGTGAGACATCCCAGTAATGGCAATGCGCTTTACGTTTTTAGTTTGCCCGACTAGTCCAACAGCTAGGCCGCTACACGGACTCGGTGTTGGAGTATCCTCCTACACTGCGCCGACACAGGAATAATCAATATGAGCGAAGTAAGCGATGAAAGCGGGAGCGAGGATAAACCTGTAGAAGCCTCAAACATCGGCCGCGTCGAATGGATAGATCTTACAGTCGATGATGCCTCGCGGGTAAAAGACTTCTATTGCGCCGTCGTGGGCTGGTCCAGCACCGAGGCGGAGATGGGCTCCTACAGCGATTTCAACATCAATCTGCCTGGCACTCAGGATACCATCGCCGGCATCTGTCACGCCCGCGGTAGCAACGCCAATCTACCCAGCCAGTGGCTTATCTATGTGCGAGTCGAAAGCGTAAAAGCCAGTGCGGCGCAATGCGAAAAACTCGGTGGAAAAATTTTAGACGGACCCCGCAGAATGGGCGGCAGCGATTTTTGTGTGATTGAAGATCCTGCGGGCGCCGTAATGGCACTGATGTCCGAATGAGTGCCTGAGGTGTGGATATTACTGGAAAAATTGAGAGAATTTATATTGCCAGCGAAAGCCGTGGCGCCATAAAGCAGCTCATGTCTGTGACCTTGGAAGCTGGCAAAGGCATCATCGGCGATCGTTATCACAGCAAGGCCGAGAAGCTGATCGCCGCCGGCAAACGCATTCCTGACAATCATTTGACCCTGATAGCAAAGGAAGAGCTGGACAAATTTTTGTCAAAGCACGACGTCACTATCGATTATGGTGATTTTCGCCGCAGTATAATCACCAGTGGTATCGATCTCAATGCCCTGGTAGGTAAAAAATTCTCTATCGCAGATGTCATCTGCATGGGCGTGCAGTTGTGCGAGCCCTGTGCTTTCCTGGCCGCATCCGTGCACAGCGCGTTGCTACCTGACCTGGTTCACAAGGGCGGACTGAGAGCCATAATAGTGAGTGGGGGTAATATTCAAACGGGGGACGAAATCAGGTCTTAACACATGGAATATTTGGACAAATTGAAACTGCGGCAAAACCTGGCTATGCGGCCCCATTGGATGAACGGGCTGCTGTTGTTCTGTGCCTTCATGACATTTATCTATCTACCCTGGGATCTGTTTGTTAAACCGGTGGTTGAAGACCAGGAAGTATGGTTCGGTTACACGTTCACCGGCTGGTTCGCCAAGGCCACCGGGTTTTTGCATTGGCTGGTTTATGGCGCCGGCAGCTGGGGATTCTGGAAAATGAAATCCTGGTTGTTTCCCTGGGCCAGCCTCTACATAGCGCAGATCGCCATCGGTATGTTTGTCTGGAGTTTTCTCAGTGATGAGGGTCCGGGAATCGCGATTGGTTTGATCACCGCCATACCGTTTGCACTTCTGGCGGTAGCGCTGTGGCGTGCAAAAAGCAGATTCTCAAGCGACGCCGTTAAAATACAGAATGAACAGATGTCGGAGCCGGAGGCAGATTCAGGCCGTGAATAACTGCATAAGACAATCCGTGATTCTGGTCGCTATGGTTTTTACTGCTTGCTTTACGGCTGCTGCCGATGACGAACCCTATCTCTATATTCTTGGGGTAGTGCAGGATGCAGCTTATCCCCAGGCCGGATGCTATCAGCCACACTGCCTGCCTGGATGGGAAGATGCCAGGCGCAGGCGGGGAGCGACCGCGCTAGCCCTGATCGATCCTGTGACAGACAGAAAATTCATTTTTGAGGCCACGCCCAATTTCCCGGCACAGCTTTATCAATTGGAAATTGAAGCACCGAGTGATGTATTCGAGCTCGCTGGTATTTTTCTTACCCACGCACATATTGGTCACTATGCCGGACTCATGTTTCTAGGGCATGAAGCCATGGGCGCATCCAATGTGCCAGTCTATGCCATGCCGCGCATGAACGAGTATTTGAAAAGCAACGGCCCCTGGAGTCAGTTGGTAAAATTTGGCAATATTGCATTACACCCGCTGCAGTATGGACAGGAAGTTCGGCTCTCCGAATTGCTGGTGACACCTTTTGCGGTGCCACATCGGGACGAGTATTCCGAGACAGTAGGTTATCGCATTGAGGGTCCAAACAAGACCGCGGTCTTTATTCCGGATATCAACCGGTGGTCAGAATGGGATAGGGACATCGCCGAGTTGGTAAAATCGGTGGACTATGCGCTGATCGACGCGACGTTTTACGCGGATGGGGAATTGCCCGGCCGCGATATGTCGCAAATCCTCCACCCCTTCGTAACAGACAGTATGGAAGTATTTGCAGATTTCTCCAGAGCAGATCGAGCTAAGGTGTGGTTCATTCACATGAATCATACCAACCCCTTATTAAATGCTGAAAGCGAACAGAGTCGGTTTGTGAAATCGGAAGGATTTAATATTGCGGTGGAGGAAACCAAACTTCCCCTGTAAGAAATGCATTGGCTATCTACCGGCGTACCGGGCGCATTAATACAGAGTAGGCGCACACTGCATGGGAGCGCAGTCAGTTTCATAGAAGGCTGCCAGCATATTCAGTTTCCATTCATACTGTTCAAGTAATATCACTGTAGAGAAGTTTTGTTAGTCATCACAGGCTCTGCTAATACACACGGGTGCGTGTTATGAAAAAGCTGATAATAGGTGTTTTCCTGATCGCGGCGCTGATTCTTGCACAGACGGCGTCGGCAGATAGTCGCCATTATCGTCGTGGCTATGATCTCCATGGCTATAGTAGTCATTATTATCCAAGGGGAAATCCTTATCATTTCGGCTATTCTCGGCGCTACTATTCTCCGGGGAGTTATTATGGTGGCGGCCACTTTGGTTCCTCCTACGGCAACTACGGATATCGTCGGCATCGTCGCCATAATGACCTCGACTATCTGGTTGGGGGCCTGGTGCTGGGTTCACTGCTGAGTTCCTCCAGTTATCGCGAGCCGCGTACTCGAACCCGGGAAGTCGTCTATGTGAAGCGGTCGGCCAGCCGTTCTACACCGCTCAATACCGGGAGGCGTCTACTGAAGGAGCTTGAGGGCAATTGTTTCGAGCGAAAAATCGATGGCAATGACAATGAAATTCGAGTTCAACTGGAAGCGTCAGAGTGTAACTTCTAAACCAGATCTGGGATCAAGCCAGAGTATCTAGAGAAATTCATAGTATTCGCGCTCCGGCTTTTCTGTTTTACTAGCACTGCTTTTATTGACAAGGAAGAGGCCAGTGCATTGAAACTGATCATGAAAACTGGCTCGCTCCTCCTCCTAAGTGCCTGCTTTTTGATGACTTGCACCACTTCGCCCCTGAATCGGCGACAGATGGTTATCTATTCCGAAGCCGAGATGACGCAACAGGGGGAGCAAACTTATCGGCAGATGCAGCAGCAATTACCTATTTCTACTGATACCCGTGAAACCCGGTATATTCAATGTGTAACCGATTACGTGGTGGCGGCGCTGGAGCCGGTAGAGCGCGGTAATTATGTCTGGGAAGTCACTGTTTTCGACGATGAGCAGGCCAATGCCTTCGCCCTGCCGGGGGGCAAAATTGGCATCTATAATGGCTTGCTGGACATCGCCGTCACCCCGCCCCAGCTAGCCAGCGTCATCGCCCATGAAGTCGGTCATGTGCTGGCCAATCATAGTAACGAGCGAGCCAGCCAGGCTGCGCTGCGCAATGTAGGTCTTGCCGCGGCTCAGATTCTGGGCGCCTCCAGTTCAGCCATAGAAGCCATCGACGTGGGCAGTCGCTATGGCATCTTCCTGCCCTTTAATCGCACCCAGGAAATTGAAGCCGATACGATTGGTGTGATGCTGATGGCAAGGGCTGGCTTTGACCCGGAAGCAAGCATCACGCTATGGCAGAACATGGTGGTAACTGCTGGGCCCAGTCCACCCCAGTTGCTCTCTACCCACCCTTCTCCGGCCTCCCGTATGAGCGAACTCCGGCAGTTGATGGAGCCGGCAGTGGCAATACGAAATTCCGCTAATTCCCGCGGTATCAATCCGGACTGCGTGGCGCCGGGAAACAATCTGCAATTCTAGGGAGCTTGTTTACTCCACTGGCCAGGGGTCGCTGAGTAGCAGCGGTTCAAAATCAACTTTTGAATTTTGGAATAGCTGGTTGTCGCTGTTATGTTCTTTTACAAAGCTGTCCGCTTGTAATACCTTGTCTTTCAGAATAATAAATCTGGAGATGAACTGCCTTGCGCCACTCAAATTCAACGATCCTGTTAGCTCTCTTGCTGTTGCTGCCGGGCTTTGCCAGCAATGTTATGGCACAAACTTCCCAGCGTCCCAATTTCATCGTAGTCATGGCGGATGACCTGGGCTACGGCGATCTTGGCATCTATGGCTCTACTCTCATCGATACACCAAATATCGATCTGATGGCATTACAGGGCATGCGGCTGAATTCCTTCTATTCCAGCGCCAATGTCTGTACCGCGGCGCGGGGAGGATTACTGACGGGTCGATATCCAATCCGCCTGAACCTGGTAAGCGATGTTGCCAGACCAACTAACGAGATTCATATTGCCAGGGATGAAATTACCCTGGCCGAGGCGCTTAAAGAACTGGGCTACAGCACTGCCCTGTTTGGCAAGTGGCATCTCGGCAGCCGCCTGGAGTGGTCCCCGATCCACCACGGTTTCGATGAGTTTTATGGCGTCCTGCATAGCAACGACATGACACCGCTGGAGTTGTATAGCGGCGAGCAGGTGATAGAAGACCCGGTAGACCAAACTACCTTGACCCAGCGCTACACGGCAGAGGCGTTGCGCTTTATCGAAGATAACCGGGATAATCCTTTCTTTCTCTATTTGCCACATAGCTTCCCCCATGTACCGCTGTTCGTTTCCGATCAGTTTACTGGTCAATCTGATGCCGGACTCTACGGCGACGTGGTGGAGACGATTGACTGGAGCATGGGCAGGATCCTGGACCAGGTGAAGGCATTGGGGCTGGACGACAATACCCTGATTATTTTCACTTCCGACAACGGCCCCTGGTTTGAAGGCAGTTCCGGTCCCTTTCGTGATCGTAAGGCCAGTTCCTGGGAAGGCGGATTGCGAGTCCCGTTTATCGCGCGCTGGCCCTCGGTTATCGCACCGGGTTCGGTGAGTCATGAACCCGCTATGGGGATCGATATATTCCCCACTCTGGTTAAATTGGCCGGCGGCACCCTGCCAGACGACCGCGAGATCGATGGGAAAAACATAATGCCCATGTTGTCACAAAATGCCGCTACCCCTCATGAAGCCCTGTACCTGTTCAATAAAGATCGCATCGCCGGCGTTCGCAGTGGCAGGTGGAAACTGGTGGTGGAGTCATTCTATCGATCGGTGTTGGTAAGTTTCGATCACCCGGACTCCTACTATGCCCCGCTGGGCTTACTGTTCGACCTGGAACTCGACCCCACCGAAACCTATAGCTACACCCGTGAAAATCCGGAAGTGGCAGCCAGGCTGCGAGGCTACCTGGAACGGGGCCAACAGGCCCTGAACACCACCGTACTCCAGCAAATGTGGAATCGCTGACCCCAGCATTATGAAAACTGTAGAAGGACCTATCCTATTCCTGGCGCAAATCGCCGATGACACAGCGAATACGCGTATTCCGGATATCCCATGACCGTTGCAAAAATCAGATTAGGCATGGTGGGCGGCGGCCAAGGCGCCTTCATCGGCGCCGTACATCGCATTGCGGCGCGCCTCGATAATCGCTACGAGCTGGTTGCCGCTGCTCTCAGTGCCGACGCCAAGCGCGCCACCGAATCCGCCGCAGAGGTGGGTATCGCCAGCGCTCGCAGCTATACAGACTTCAGGGTGATGGCGAAGAAAGAAGCCAGCCGGAAAGATGGCATCGAAGCCGTAGTCATCGTCACCCCAAACCACCTGCATTTCGACGCGGCCCGGGCCTTTCTCGAAGCCGGCATCCACGTCATCTGCGACAAGCCGCTTACCTCAACACTGGAAGACGCGGAAATCCTGGTCAAGCTGGTAGCGGAGCGCGACCTGCTCTTCGCCGTCACCTATAACTACAGCGGCTACCCCATGGTGCGCGAGGCCAGAGAAATGATAAGCGCCGGCGCCCTGGGTGCTATCCGCGTCATCCAGATCGAGTACGCCCAGGACTGGCTCGCCACCAACATCGAAACCACAGGCCAGAAACAGGCCACCTGGCGCACCGATCCAGCCCGAGCCGGCGCCGGTGGTGCAATCGGCGATATCGGCAGCCATGCCTTCCATCTCTCAGAGTTCATCAGCGGGCTGGAAGTCACTTCCCTGCTCGCGGATCTGGATGCCTTCGTCGCTGGTCGCACACTCGATGACAACGCCCACATACTCCTGCATTTCAACAATGGCGCCAGCGGCATGTTGTGGGTAAGCCAGGTCGCCAGCGGCAAGGAGAATGGTCTGAGAATTCGAATCTACGGCGACAAGGCTGGACTGGAGTGGGCACAGGAAGATCCCAACTACCTCCAGTTCACCCCCCTGGGCGCGCCCAGACAAATCCTGAGTAGAGGCGGAGCCGCCACCAGCGCCGCCGCCATCGCGGCGACCCGCATTCCCGCGGGCCACCCCGAGGGGTTTTTAGAGGGCTTCGCCAATCTCTACCGGGAATTTGCCGATGAGATCGTGGCACACCGGGATGGCACGGCGCTAGACTGCGTATCTCTGGTACCGACAATTGAAGATGGCTTGAAGGGAATGCGCTTCATAGAGAAAGCGGTAGCATCCAATAACGCGGGCAATATCTGGCAAAGTTTGGATTCCTAGCATCGAAGCTAGTGGCGGGAGAGCTGGGCTTGGAGCTGTTTTCCCGTTCCGTTGGGCCATCCCTGGCGCTAGTCACTAGAAAACAATCCCAAGCCCAACTCGCTTGAAGCATCCAGCCAGATTTAGGCTCTATTTTATCGTTTTCTGATTAGATACACTGCATGTCCGACTAGCGGGAATAACATAATGAATAAGCAGATTTTGAAGCATGCTCAATCCAGACGTAACTTTCTAAAAACCGCCGCCATTGCCGGCGTCGCCGCGGCCGCCCCCTGGCAGCGAGTTCTGGCGCAGAGCCGCCGCGTCGGCAGTATCGGCCTGCAACTGTATTCCTTGCGCAGGGAGATGGGACAGGATTTCGAAGGCACACTGAGTCGACTTGCCGAGTTAGGTTTCGAGGAAATGGAGTTTGCCGGCTATTTCGACAAGTCGCCGGCAGAAGTTCGGCGCATTCTCGATGGTGTCGGCATGACATCTCCAGCAGCGCATATCCAACTCACTGCAATTCGGGAAAACCTCGAACGCGAGATCGAAACCGCCGCCACCATCGGTCAAAAATATATAGTGGTCCCCTCCGTACCGGGTAATGAACGCTCCATCGACGACTATCAACGCCACGCCGACTTGCTGAATCGCGCCGGTGAGGCCGGCAAGGCTGTCGGCATCCAAATGGGTTATCACAATCACAACTTCGAGTTTGAAGAGCAAGCTGGCAAGACCGGTTATGACACCTTGCTGAATTCGACCGAACCCGCGCTGGTGAAAATGGAGATGGATTTGTACTGGATCGTGGACGCCGGTGAAGACCCGATTCCCTACTTCGAGAAGCATCCCGGTCGTTTCGCGATGTTGCACGTGAAGGACCGTGCAGGCGATGGCAGCATGGTAGACGTGGGCCGGGGCGGAATCGATTTCGCCAAGCTATTCAGCTACGCCGATGTCGCCGGATTCGAACACTATTTTATCGAGCATGATAATCCCGACGATGGCATCAACTCGATCGCATACAGTTACAACAATCTCAGTCGCATCCGCTTTTAGTGTAGTCCAATAAGGGACAGCAACGTAAATGGCAGCACACGAATATGATGTCATCATCGTCGGCTCTGGTGCCGGCGGCGGTATGGCCACTCTGCAGTTGGCCAATGCTGGTCTCAGAGTCGCCCTGGTCGAAGCCGGCGCCTATTACGACCCCGCCGATGAAGCGCAACGTACACAACTAAGAAATCCCTGGGAATCTCCACGTCGGGGCGCCAGCACCGCGCGTCGACCCTTCGGTGACTACAACTCCTGCATCGGTGGCTGGGAACTGGATGGGGAGCCTTACACGCAGAAGGGCGACACAGAATTCATGTGGTGGCGCGGCCGCATGCTCGGCGGCAGGACCAACCACTGGGGCCGCATCGCCCTGCGCTTCGGGCCCCTGGATTTCAAGCGCAAAGACTCCGATGGCCTCGGCGATAACTGGCCTATCGGCTACGAAGATGTCAAACCCTATTACGACAAAGTCGACAAGCTGGTCGGCGTATTCGGAAGCAACGAAGGACTCTACAACGATCCCGATGGCTTCTTCCTGCCGGCACCAAAACCCAGACTCCACGAGCTGTACTACATAAAGGGCGCACGCAAGGTCAACGTTCCGGTTATTCCCGCGCGCAAATCCATGCTCACCAAACGCATCAACGCTGAGCGTGGTGTTTGCTACTACTGCGGTCAATGCAGCCGCGCCTGTTCCATCCATGCCGATTTCTCATCCGGCACCGTGCTGGTTTTTCCCGCGCTCAGGGGAGGCCAGGTAGACCTCTATACCAATTGCATGGTGCGTGAAGTCACCACCGACGCAGCAGGCAAGGCCACCGGCGTTTCCTATATCAACAAGAAAGATCGACAGGAGTATCGGCTCGAGGGTCGCAGCATAGTTCTAGCAGCATCCGCCTGTAGCTCGGCACGCATCCTGTTGAACTCGCGAAGCGCAGCACACGAAAATGGCCTGGGTAATAGCAGCGACCACGTTGGTCGCTACCTGCATGACTCCACCGGCGCCAGTCGCGCCGCATTTATTCCCGCACTGATGGATAGAGATATCTACAACGAAGACGGCGTCGGTGGCATGCACGTCTACACCCCCTGGTGGCTGGAGAACGAAAATCTCGACTTCAGCCGCGGCTATCATCTAGAGATAGGTGGTGGCATGAGCATGCCTTCCTATGGCTTTGGTTTCGCCGCGAACCAGTACAACGAATTCCTCGGCGCACGGGTCGGTGGCTACGGCAACGAACTGAGGGACGACATACGCCGTTTCTACGGTTCCCGCCTCAGCATCGCCTGTCGCGGCGAGAGCGTGCCCCAATACAATAACCGCTGTGAACTTGACCCCACGGTGGTGGACGAGTGGGGAATTCCAGTGCTGCGTTTCGATTACAAGTGGACCCAAAATGAAATCAATCAGGCCCGACACATGCAGGATGCCATGGAAGAGTTATTGGAGGCCTCCGGTGGCGTACTGTTAGGCAGCAAGCCCGGCGCCGATCGTGATTACGGCCTCACCAAACCCGGCGAAATTATTCACGAGGTGGGCACCACCCGCATGGGCTCAAACTCGGCAACATCGGTCACCAACCAATTCGGTCAACTGCATGATACAAAAAATGTCTTCGTCGTCGATGCCGGCACCTTCGTCTCCCAGGCGGACAAGAACCCCACCTGGACAATCATGGCGCTAGCCTGGCGAACATCCGACTACATCATCGAACAAATGCAGCAACAAAACCTATAGTAAGGAAACCAACGTGGATAGACGTGAAACCCTGAAATCATTATTACTCGCCCCACTAGCCAGCGGCGTCATCGCTACGTCTGGCTGTGTTACCAGCAGCAACAACTCCGCCGCCCGCGTCAGCTGGACACCGCTGCCAACGAGTTACTCCTACGGCCGCACCGAAGTCGAGCAACAACGTGACCGGGAACTCTTCGCCGAGTCCTATTTCCGCGAGCACGAACTCATCACCATCGCCATCCTCTGCGACATCATACTGCCCAACGACCACCCCAACGGCGGTGCCCTGGACGCAGGCCTGCCGGATTTCGTAGAGTTCATGGTAAAAGATCGTGAGCGCTACAAACTCCCGGTCCGCGGTGGTATTGCCTGGATTGACAATCGCTCCATAGAAAAATTCGGCGCCGACTTCATCAACATCACCGAATCCCAACGCCTCTCTATCTGCGATGAAATCGCCTACCCAGACATCCAGGACCCAGACCTACAACCGGGCATCAGCTTTTTCACCTTAATGCGAAACCTGACCCTAACCGGCTACTACACCACCGCCCTCGGATTCGAAGACCTCGGCTACAAAGGCAACACCCCAAACATCTGGGACGGCGTCCCCGAAGAAGTTTTAAAAAAGCACAACATGACATATGAATCAGAGTGGCTAAAAAAATGTGTCGATCAAACCCAAAGAGATATCACCGCCGAATGGGATGACGATATGAATCTACTTACGTAGATCCAACTTATAGGACTCGATTGAGCCGAGCGAGAGGCGTGTGCTGTTTTGTAGTGAGTAGCGCCAGGGACGGACGCGGGACCGGGCCAGGAATGGCCCAACCGAACGGAAAAACAGTACACACCTCTCGCTTGGCGGCAAATTCAACGCCATACTTGAGAAGATCACCATGACTTCTGATAGTGAAATTAAGATCAAAGGTGAAATCGTGAAATGGGAGACGTGAGGATCGTGCACAGGCCGGACTTGGACAGGGGTTCCTTCTCCGTTCGAGTGGGCCATCCCTGGGCCGGTCCCGCGTCCGTCCCTGGCGCTACTCACTGCGAAGAAACCCCTGTCCAATTCCAACCCTCGAATTCAGTGTAGCTTCGGAAAATTTAACAAATCAAAAATAATGGAAGCCAAAAATGAAGAACCTTTTACTCGCTTTGACACTTTTACCTATTTCTTCGCTAGCTTTTTCTCAGGCTAATGACAGAGGTGAAGTTTATGAACCGGTGCCGGCGTTGGTCACTGGTGTGATTGACGGCGCGCCGCCATCCGATGCGATCGTGCTTTTCGATGGCAGCAATCTTGAAGCCTGGAATAGAACCGCAGATGATGCGCCGGCGCGGTGGTTGATCGAAGATGGTGCTATTACGGTGCAGAGTGGTGTCGGCACGATAAAGACCAGGCAGGCGTTTGGAGATATTCAATTGCATGTTGAATTTCGTCCGACGGACGTCATCGATGGTAGTGGGCAGGGTCGGGGTAATAGTGGCGTGTTTCTGCATTCATTGTATGAGGTACAGGTGCTGGATAGTTGGGAAAATGACACCTATGTTAACGGGCAGGCCGGCTCCATATACAAACAACAGGCACCGCTGGTGAATGTATCGAGGCCGCCGGGGCAGTGGCAAAGTTTTGACATTATTTTCAAGGCGCCAGTGTACTCAAGTGCTGGGGAGCTGGAATCTCCGGCTTACGTGACAGTTTTGCAAAACGGCGTACTGGTTTTGAATCATTTTGAAATACTGGGGGCGACCTTTACCGAGTCGCCGGAGTACGCTGCCCGTTGCGGACCCTACTCCCAGGAACAACGAATACAGGATTGCAGCGGCAAGATGCCAATCACCCTGCAGGATCATGGGCAGATAGTGTCGTTCAGGAATATTTGGGTTCGTGAATTGTAAAACAGGTCTTGCCGTACTGTTTCGCCTATATAGTAAAGAATTCAGTTTACTATATGTGAGACAACGCCGGGTCAGCTTCAGATTGGAGTAGCATCAGCCCTATTGAGGGACTCAACGGGCGATTCGTTGTGCTTGAGATACACTATATATAGTGGTAGTGTTGCTCTTGTAATACAACATGCTGGCATCATGGTGTATTGCAAATACTTTTGTCGCGGCAGCTACACCTCTGTCTGCGTCAAGGTGCTCCTTGAGTATTCCTGCCCTCCGTCTGGTCCACACCAACCCTGCGGAGGGTAGGAACGCTCGCTACCAACGGTTTTCACCACCTTCCTGGATTTTCTCTATGTTGCGCCAATTTATGCGCGCGCCGCGGCCGAGAGCTGATACAGTAGATGACATCTTTTTCGCGGCTCTAAGACGGCTATCGAGCCCATGACCGACGCGGTATCGACCAAACTCGACTCTTGCCAGCATTGTGGAGAAGCTCTGACCGGCGATTTCTGTGGCAAATGTGGCCAACGCCACAAGGAAAGCCGGCGCGCCTTCATATTATTGCTGCAGGAGACACTCTATACAGTCTTCGAACTGGATGGTCGTGCCTACAAGACACTCTGGTATCTCTTCACCAAACCGGCATTTCTGAGTACCGAATACACCAAGGGTCGGCGGGCCAGCTACACTCCGCCACTGCGACTTTTTCTGGTAATCAGTATCGGCTTCTTCTTGCTGGTCGCCTTGAGTACATCTTTTCAGTCCATAAGAAATACTGTCATCGGGGTCGATCCCTCTGGCACGGTGACGGCAGATTTTAATCTGTCTTTTGGTGACGGGAACGTGGAAATATTAACCGCAGAAGATCTTGCGGAACTCGATGAAGAAGACATCGAGGACATCGAAGAACTCATAAACTTCGTTTCAGAGATCGAACTGTCCTTTCTGTCGGCACCGGCGAATCAGAACCTGCAGGGGTTTTTAGCCTCGCAAGTTGAGGCCAATTTCCAGGACGTCGTCGACGATCCAACCTCGTTTTTCATGGGCTCACTCGAATACATCACCCTATTCATGCTGTTGATGATGCCGCTGCTGGCCTTGATTCAACAAATCCTCTACATCACCCACAAGCGGTTCTATGTAGAGCACTTCATACTGACGCTACATAACCATGCGTTTTTGGTGTTTTCAATTTTCTTGCTCTCGGTGGCGGAGATCATCGAGGAATTGGAAATCACGCTGCTTAGTTCCGGGTTCAGCTGGATCAGCACCGCTGTCGTTTTTTGGATCGTGATCTATTTATACCTGAGCCTGAAAAGATTCTTCGGAGAAGGTTATTTTGTTACCACGTTAAAATTCGTCACCGTCTCCCTCATCTATTCAGTATGTGTGGGTGTCGGCATCATGTTGTTTTTCTTTTTGTTGTTTATCTTTTCTTGACAGCCTCGAATAGCAAAGATATCAGATCGGACAGCCGCCTAATTTTTATCCAGATGCACACCCATTTGTGGAAAGGGAATTGATAGTCCCTCCTGCTCGAATGTCTTGTAGACCTCTTCATTCATTTTGTAAAAGACAGCCCCGTAATCAGACGCTTGTACCCACACGCGGACTACAATTTTTAGTGAGCTGTCTGCAAGTTCGAGCAGTCTCACGAAAGGTTCAGGATCTTGCAGTATTTTGCTATCAGCCGCGATCAGACGCTTCAACACCGCAAAGGCTTGCTCCAGGTCATCGCCGTAGGCAATACTGAAGGTCCAGTCGACACGACGAGTTTTCTGTGCCGAGTAATTGATCATGGCATCGTTCGCCAGAGCGCCATTGGGAATCAGTACCGTCTTGTTATCAGACGTAGTCAGAACGGTGATGAAAATTTGAATTTCCTTTACCGTACCAGTAAATCCCTGGGCCTCTATGTAGTCGCCAACCCTGTAGGGTTTGAACAACAGAATCATTACCCCACCGGCAAAATTCTGCAGCGTCCCAGACAGTGCCATTCCGACCGCGAGACCAGCAGCGGCGAGAATAGCGATGAACGAAGTCATTTCGATGCCCAACATTCCCAGCGCAGTGATGTAAACCATGACTTTGAGAACGATGGAAATCATGCTGCTCAGAAAACTCTTCAGGGATGGATCGACTCCACCGCTGTCGAACATCTTGGCAACCACGCCGTTGATTACCTTAACCAGATAAAGGCCGACTACCAGGGTAGCGATGGCCGCCAGCAGTTGGGTGCCATAGCCCACCAACAGTTGGCTTAGTGCCGCCGTATCGATTTCCATAAATACACCTTTCTGTTTTCTTGTCGGTTTACCTTCTAACGCAATAAAGGGAACATCAAGCGATCTTCCCTCCTACATATCCAATTCACCTACTTCGATTTCCATACAAAACCCCATCGCTTCATCTCCCGGCCAGATGAGGCTCGAGTTGCTGCGACTGGCAACCTGGGTTTCGACAGGGAGATTCTACAATGAATTCAAAAACGCCAGCAGTTGTTCTTGCTGCTCTGCACCCAGAGTCGCAAACACATCTGGCATCAGGGATTCATCAGAATCTGTTACCGATTTAACCCGGTCTTTGAAATAAGTCACCCAGCGCCGCCCGTCTTCGCTCTGAATCTGCACAGCGAGTTCAGAGTCATTGCGATAGCGTCCACGGATCGTGGTGCCATCCGCCTGTTCCACTACTTTGGCGCCATAACCGCTGGCGATAGACGCAGAGGGGTTTAGCAATACTTGCAACAATGCATCCTCGCCCAGTCGGGAGCTGACACCATCGAGCACCGGGCCGACATTGCCCCCCTGGTCATCGTAGGAGTGGCAGTTAGAACATCCGGCGCTACCGTTGAATAATTCTGCGCCTGCCAGGGCCATGGGATTATTAGCCATACCCGAATCGTCGGTAGCCAGATTCAATCCGGGCTTACCCTGTAATGCGCGCACATAGGAGGCGACATCGAAGATCTCTTCGTCGCTGAAGGAACCGGCCCAGGCCACCATGCCGGTGCCGGCACGGCCGTCGGTGATAACCGCGAGCAAATCTTCATCGGACAAGCGATTGGCCATGCCATCGGTTAGGGGCTTACCCATAGTCTGGCCTTCACCCAATTCTCCATGACAGATCTGACAATAGGCGTTGTAGAGTTCCTGGCCTTCGCCGACTCCGGCGTTAACGGCGAAAGACGTAAGCGCCATAACCAAACTTGCCAGTACGCTATTAAGCAATGATTGAAACTTCACAAGATCACTTCCCGAAACTCTCATCACAGGTGACCTATAAACTGAATAAAATGTAGTTTCCCGCAGAGATGCCGGTAGCAACACCCTCACGAGTGACAGGATCACGAGTGCCGGAAGCGATCCCAATGTATTGCTTGCCGTCGATAGTGAAACTCGTAGGTGGTGCGTAAATTCCACTACCGGTCTGGAACTTCCACAGTACTTCACCGGTTTCATCATTCATAGCATAGATATAACCATCGGGCGCACCGGAAAATACCAGGCCGCCACCTGTCGACAGGGTGCCAGCCCAGTTGAAGTTGCCTGGCATCTCACGTTGCCAGGCGATATTGCCAGTGAGCATACTAAACGCGATCACCCAACCGGTGCCGGAAGTGTCAAAGCGGGGTATACCACCCAGGTCCATGGTGCCAGGTCGCCCTTCTCCTTCGCGCCGAATAAATGTCGTGCCCCATTCGGTGGTGGGAATATAAAGCATATGGGTGTCCGGGCTGTAGGATGCGGGAGGCCAGTTCTTGCCTCCATAAAGGCCTGGAAACACCAGCGTGTCCTTGGGCTCGTACAGCTCTTCCTTGAGTACCGGCTTGCCGGTTTCATCACGCTCTGCCCAGTTTACCCGCGTGTACTCACCGGCATAGAGGAAGTCGCCGGTCATGCGGTCGAGTCCGTAGACGTGTCCGTTGCGAGAAACCTGGATGATCATCTTGCGCAGTTCGCCATTGAACATTTCGTCAATGATCATGGGTTCGGAGGTTGAATCGTGGTCAAATTCATCGCGTGGCGAGGTCTGAAAAAACCAGCGCAACTGGCCACTGTCCGCATCGAGGGCCACCACCGAGTTCGAGTATAAGTTGTCGCCCTTGCGCGCATTGGCATTGATGTCGGGCCAGGGATTGCCTGTGCCCCAGAATACCATATCAGTTTCCGGATCATAGGTACCGGTTACCCAAGTTGGGGCGCCGCCAGTTTTCCAGGAATCACCCGCCCAAGTCTCGTTGCCAGGCTCGCCCTCTGCGGGCGTGGTATAGAAACGCCAGCGACGTTCACCGCTGTTGACGTCATAGGCATCGATGTAGCCGCGAATGCCGTACTCGCCACCACCGACGCCGATCAGGACCATGTCTTTAACGACCAGCGGTGCACCGGTCACGGAAAATGACTCGCGATGATCGCCTACTTCTGCATCCCACAGTTGAATGCCTGTGGCGGCGTCGAATGCCAAAAGATGCGCATCCAGTGTGCCCCAGAACACCTTGTCCTCATACAGAGCAACGCCGCGGTTGTGGGGCCCGCAACAAAGATCGACATTCTCGAAATCATGGTCGTATCGCCAAAGCTCATCGCCACTTAAAGGGTCAACCACGATTAGGTGGCTATTCGCCGTGGTCAGGTACATGCGACCATCGTTGACCAGCGCCGTCACCTCGTAGGCGCCACCGGTCACACCGCTTTGTTTGATCCAGACCGGTCGAAGATTGGCGACGGTATCGCGATTAATCTGGTCGTCCGGCATATAGCGCCAGGCGCCATAGTTCTTGCCATAGGTCACCCAGCGGTCTGAATAATCCTGGGCGTTCGCCAGAATATCCGTGCTGACATTCTGTGCCAGAGAGCTGGAAAGCAACAGCGACCCCAGCGTCATCGCCATGATGAATTTTAGAATTTTCGTCATTTCGTAGTATTTCCCCGTTTAAGGGGGGACAGACCACGTTTTCCGCACTTCAGAAGACCTGGTCTATCCCCCATTTTATGTGTCCCCGATTTTACGCCAAATTGAGTAAATTGCACAAAGCCCGGCCGCATCATATCATCCATGCTCGCTTGCGCAGTACGACACTGCCGCTTTAGTAGGGATAAGTACAAGGATAATAATAATGATCGTCTATGGTGTAGCCCTGTTGTCTGTCTGCCTGGTTCTGGGCATGTTATTTGGAGAAGTACTGGGTGTGGTGCTGAATGTGGAAGCCAATGTCGGTGGTGTCGGCATTGCCATGTTGTTCCTGGTCTTCGCCAGCAACTCCGATAAGTTCAAGGCCCTCACCGAAGGCGTGTCTGGCACCGGCATCAAGTTCTGGAGCGCCATGTATATCCCGATTGTGGTGGCCATGGCAGCACGTCAGAATGTTGCCGCCGCCACCGAGGGCGGTTTACTGGCCCTGAGCGCCGGTGTGGCGGCGGTCATCGTCAGCTTCGCGCTGGTTCCCGTGCTCAGCAATATAGGCAAGGGTGATTCTCCAGCCCCTGATACCAGCGAAGAACAGGAAGCTGGTTAATGGATATCATCGAAACCGTCTTCGTTCGAAATAACCTCGTCGTCGCCTTCGCCGTGGTTGGCGTTGTCATGTGGGTGTCCTATTTCCTCGCCGATAAACTAACTGCCGGCCGCATTCACGGCTCCGCCATCGCCATCGCCCTTGGTTTATTGGCCGCGTATTGGGGAGGCACCGTCAGCGGCGGCAGCCGTGGCGTCGCCGATGTGACTCTGCTCGGTGGTATTGGCTTGATGGGGGGCGGCATGATGCGCGACTTCGCCATCGTCGCCACCGCCTTCGGGGTTCACATCAGCGAGCTCAAGAAAGCCGGTATTGCCGGCGTCATTTCCATTTTCGCAGGCGTCATCGTTTCCTTTGTCGTGGGTGCCTCAGTAGCTGTCATGTTTGGTTATACCGACCCGACGGCAATTACCACCATAGGTGCCGGTGCGGTGACCTACATCGTCGGCCCGGTCACCGGCGAGGCAATTGGCGCCAGCGATGCCGTCATCACACTGAGTGTGGCTGCCGGCCTGGTGAAATCGATCCTGGTAATGATCGGTACGCCGTTGATTGCCAAACGCATCGGCCTAGACAACCCACAGTCGGCGATGGTATTTGGTGGCCTGATGGGGACCACCAGCGGTGTGGCCGCGGGACTCGCCGCCACCGATCCCAAGCTGGTCCCCTATGGCGCCATGACAGCCACTTTCTACACTGGCCTCGGCTGCTTGTTGGGACCGTCTGTGCTGTATTTTATTGTTAGCGCGATGTTTTAACGGGAGTTAAAGGGAGTTAAAGGGAGACAGACCAATTTTTTGAAGTACGGAAAACGTGGTCTGTCCCCCTTAAAACCCCTAAAACCTGTCCCCCCATAGAGACTGAAGTTATGACACAAGATTCCTTTCCAAAGCTCACGAATGACAACGACAGGGTCGCACTCGTCGAGGGCGACAGTAGCTATACCTATGGCGAAGTGAATCGACGCATCGATCGCCTCGCCACCGGCTTGCTGGATGGTAAAGACGATCTTAAGGAAGAACGTATCGCGTTCTTCATGCCCGCCAGCCTCGACTACGTCGCCACCATGCATGGCATCTGGCGCGCAGGCGGCATCGCCATTCCACTCAATGTGGCATCGGCGGTGGCCGAGCTCGATCACTACCTCACCAGCGCCGGCGTGACCCGCATGATTGCCAATGGCAAGTATCAGGAATCCCTGCGCGATTTGTGCGCCGAGCTTCATATCGAACTGGTTTCCAGTGATGACGTACTGGCGGATGAAATTGCCGCTCTACCAGAAATTATTCCGGAGCGCCGTGGCATGATGCTGTTCACCAGCGGCACTACCAACAAACCCAAGGGCGTAGTCAGCACCCACAAAACCATTCACGCGCAGATCACCACCCTGATCGAGGCCTGGGCCTGGACCGAAGACGATGTGATTCCCCTGTTCCTGCCGGTGCATCATATTCACGGCATCATCAATATACTGAGTTGCGGGCTGTGGGCAGGTGCTACCGTACACCTCTTTGCAAAGTTTGATATCCCGAAAATTACTGCGGAAATTGTCGCCGGCAGCTATAACGTGTTCATGGCGGTACCGACAATCTACGTAAAACTGATTCAGTATTTCGACACTATCGATGCCGACGAAGTGCAGAAGATATGTGACGGTTTCAGACCCATGCGTTTGAATATTTCCGGCTCGGCGGCTTGCCCGGTAAAACTGTTCGAGCAGTGGCAGCAATTGACCGGCCAGGTATTACTGGAAAGATATGGCATGACCGAGATCGGCATGGGGCTGTCAAATCCCTACGACGGCGAACGCCGAGCCGGTCATGTCGGTCAACCGCTTCCCGGTGTCGAGGCGCAGTTATTCGATGAAGACCACAATCCGGTCACGGAAGAAGGTGTCGCCGGGGAAATTCGCATCAGGGGCGACAACGTTTTCCTCGAATACTGGGACAACGAAAAAGCCACCGTCGAAAGTTTCCGGGACGGCTGGTTCTGCACCGGCGATGTCGCCGTGGTGGAAAACGGCTACTACCGTATCATGGGTCGCTCCTCTATCGACATCATCAAGTCCGGTGGCTACAAGCTGTCTGCACTGGAGATCGAAGGCGTACTACTGGCCCATGACGACATAGCCGAAGTGGCAGTGATAGGTGTCGAAGACGAAACCTGGGGAGAATCTGTGATGGCCTTTATCGGCTTGAGGGACGGCACCCGCCTTGAGTATGATGACTTGAAGCGATGGTGTGATGGCAAGATGTCTTCTTATAAAATACCTAAGGCCATCAAGATCATCGATGCACTGCCACGCAATGCCATGGGGAAGGTAACCAAGCCTGACCTCAAGAAATTGCTGTGATCAGGCCAGAACGACCCGCTTATTCAATATCAACAATTGGAACCGACGAGGCTACATCATGATTAGATCGGCCACTGCCCGTAAATTTATTTGTCGCGCAATTACGCTTTCCTGCATACTTCTGTTACCGCTGATGCAAACCCAGATTCAAGCCGCCGACGACCTCGACGCGGTCAAGGCAAAATTTATTGGTGACTACGAGCTGGTCAGTTATTTCCAATTTCCAGCCTCCGGTGGTGACGTGGACATGAAATACATCGGGCGGCTTAGCTATGATGCCCTCGGTAACATGTCGGGCATCGGCATGCCGATGGATCTGCCTGCACGGGCGGCACAGTCTTCACAACGTAGCACCGGTGGTTTCGCCTATTGGGGCAAGGTGAGTTACGACCTGGAGAAAGGCATTGTCTTTCATCATGTCGAAGGCTCACCGCTGGTTCCTCAGTGGGTCGGGGGAGAAAATATCCGCTACTTCGAATTCACCGATGGCCTATTAAAATTGTCTCTCAAGGATGCGGAAGGCAGGGTTACGGCAACGCTAAGCTGGCGAAAATTAGAGTAGTCTATCGAGGGACCGAGGCACGGTTGCTTGCACACCAGTCATTTCTGAATGCATCCCTTCACAGGGAATAAACGACAAAGAGGCCAGATCTAATTATTAAATAGATCTGTCCCCTCTCACCCACCTTTCACACATAAGAAGGGGAGCCACCATGAGACGAAAAATCTATCAACTAGCAGTCGCTTGCTGTCTTTTTTTCATCACCACTGCTCAACTCAATGCCCAGCCGGATGGGTGGACGCGACCGTTTCCCGGTCACCGGGTGATCGGCAATCTTTATGCTGTCGGCACCTATGACCTTGGCGTCTTCCTGATTACCTCCGATGATGGACATATTCTCATTAACACCGGGCTGGCAGAATCGATAGCATCGATTCGCGATAACATTACCGCTGTCGGTTTTCGGCTGCAGGATGTGAAGATACTGCTGACCATGCAGGCGCACTGGGACCACACCGCCGCGCTTGCCGAGATAAAGGGGACTACCGGGGCCGAAATGTGGGCCACGGCAGATGATGCCCGGGTGCTTGAAGACGGTGGCTTCAGCGATGCCCACTTTGGGGGCCGCGTGTCGTTTGAACCGGTGAGCGTAGACAAGATCATCACCAATGGCGAGGTAATCGAGATAGGGGATATCTCCCTGACTGTGTACGAACATCCTGGCCACACGGAAGGCAGTTCGAGTTACTCCATGGAAGTGCGAGAAAATAGCCGCGACTACAAGGTGGTCATCGCCAACATGGGTACGATTAACGCTGGCAAGCAACTCGTGGTTGACCCCACGTATCCCGGCGTAGCAGATGACTTCGCCCAGACTTATCGCAGACAGAAAGCCATGGATGTGGATGTCTGGGTCGCGGCCCATGGCGGTCAATATGGCCTGCATGGCAAGTATTCACCCGGGCAGGAATACGACCCCGATACCTTCGTCGATCCAGAAGGATTCCTGGCTGCCGTCGAACGGCTCGAGGGAATTTACCAGGCGCAGCTCGCCGAGGAGCTGCGCTAGCAACTCAATCCGGAACCCGTTTTAACCCTTATCACCGGATAAAGAAGACCTGACCCTATACATGCTTTAGACTATCGTGAGGTGGTAGTTTCACCCTCTGTGTTAAGGCGAGATCTTATGGACTGGCTGACTCCACTCTTGACTGAGGATGTATTGGTCTATCTCATTCCGATCATTGCCATTATTTGCGTTTTTTCTGTCAAAGGCGCCAAAGTCTATTTTAGACACGTAGAGCGACTGGAAATGATACGCAACGGCATAGACCCTGATGCTGACCGTGAAGAAAACTAGCTTTACCAACCCGTTTTAGTGCGTTCCGGCTCAACAACGGATAAAATGCGCCACCGATTATCCGATTGAGCACGAGTGCACCACGGCGTTGAAAACCGAATTTCTAGGCAAGACCCTCTCCGGTCCCTTCACCATTCCCTCCGGCATCGTTACCTGTTCTGCTAACATTATTCAAAGAGTGTTCGACACCATGCCGGAGGTGGGCGTACTCACTACCAAGAGTATCGGTCCCGAACCACGCCTGGGTTATCGCGAACCGATTATGGCCCAGTATGAACCCGGCTGCTTCGTTAATGCCGTTGGCCTGACCAATCCGGGCGCAGAGCGCGCTGCCGAGTTGATGTCCGCGTTAACTATTCCCGAAGATCGGTTCCTCCTGATTTCAATTTTTGGTGGGAGCGTAGAAGAATATGTCGAGGTGGCGAAAATCATGGCGCCCCACGGCGATGGCCTCGAACTCAATCTGTCCTGCCCCCACGCCAAGGGCTACGGTACGGCCATGGGCCAGGACCCTGAGCTGGTGAAAGAGATTGTGACTGCGGTCAAGGCTGCCGTCGATATTCCTGTAATACCCAAGCTGACGCCCAACGTGCCCAACATCGGCGAAATAGCGCAGGCCGCCGTAGCCGGGGGCGCCGACGGGATATGCGCGATCAATACCATGGGACCCGAGCGTTACCACAGTCACGGCCATGACATCCTCAGTAACGGCGAGGGAGGCGTGTCCGGCAAGGCCATATTGGGTCGGGCCCTGGAATGTGTGCAAGAAATTCATGACTGTGTTGATGTGCCGATCGTGGCCTGTGGTGGCATTAGCAGCGCGGAGAACGTGCGGCATTTTCAAGAGGCAGGCGCGGCTATAATCGGAGTCGGCTCAGCCTTGATCGGCATGAACACGGAAGAAATTGCGGAGTACTTCAGAGTATTGAGTCGTGACCTGGAAGCCGATACGGAAGCTGCCGAGGCGCTGGTGCGCTACGACATCGATATGGACTTCGAACCCGTAACGCTGCTTCAGAATCGGCGGATTACCGATAACATCTGCATCCTCACTTTCGATCGCAAAGTCAGTTTGCAAGGTGGCGAGTTCATTTTCTTGTGGATTCCCGGCCTCGGTGAAAAACCATTCTCCGCGCTAACCGACGACCCTTTTTCCCTGGTGGTAATTAACCTTGGTGCGTTTACTGAAGCACTAATGACGCTGGAGCCCGGCACCGAGGCCTATGTGCGTGGACCTCACGGCAATGCGGCGGTGCCTCCGAAAGGCGCGAAGATTATGGCGGTGGCGGGTGGCACGGGTCTGGCTGCGGTCTATCAGATTGCCAGGGATTTTGGCAACGCCGAGATATTCTTCGGCGCCAGGACCGCAGAACGTCTGTATTTTCTGAATGAATGTGCAGAAATCAGCACGCTGCATATAGCGACGGATGATGGGAGCCGCGGCTATCATGGGGTCGTTACGGATCTGCTGCGAAAGCGCTTGCAAGAATTACCAAAAGCAGAGTTGGAAAATCTCATCTTCTATAACTGTGGACCGGGGCCCATGGTGCATGCCGCCGAAGCGGTGGAAAAAGAATTTTGCAACGCCAGCCAGATTCACAATGGCATCGACTACCTGACGAAATGCGGGGTGGGCATCTGCGGTGCCTGTGACGCATTAGATGGCAGCAGGAGTTGCGTGGACGGGCCGTTTCTGGATGCGACGTAATTAACGGTAATCGCAGCCGTGCCTTTAAATGTTGAACTCAGTTCTGAATAATAGCGCCCGCCAAGACGCCACTCAATACCCTGCAGGCTCACCCCACCTTTGAGTGTAAGATCGATTGTGCCAGCAATGCCTTGGGAATCCAGATATTCGCTCACCGTTAATGCGCATCTGGGTATACTGAGCCCCAAGCCACCGTAGCTGAGGAGCAGATCCCCTTGTCATCAATTTGTCTGTATTATGTAGTACTAGGCAGGAGGCCATTGCACTAAACTAACTCATCGGTCAGAGGTAGTGTAAATTGGATAAGAAAGCATTACTGAGCGAGCTGAAAATTGATCGCAGTGACGACCAGCTTAACAGTGGCCGCCCGATCAAATGGTTTCTGGCTATCGCTATCCTCGGTGGGCTGGGTTTCGTCAGTTGGTTTACTGATTTTCCTGGTCAAGAAGCCCAGGCGCTCGAAGTCAGGACTGTCCTGGTACAGGCGCCTTCCACCATCTCCAACGAAAGTAGCATATTAGATGCCACTGGCTATGTAATCGCACGCCGGATGGCGACGGTCAGTTCCAAGGTCACTGGTAAAGTGATGCAAATACTAGTGGAAGAAGGCATGGTAGTGGAGGAAGGGCAACTGCTGGCGGTCCTCGATGACAGCATCAATCGTGCCCAACTGGCACTTGCCCAGTCCCAGGTCGATGCGGCCAATGCCGCCATCGCCGAGCTTGAAGTGCAGATCCGCCAGGCTCGACTGGACCTCGACCGCACCCGCGACCTGACGGCACGTAATCTTGCTAGCCAGGCTGATCTGGATAGCAATGAACTCAACGTCGAAGCTTTACTGGCACGGCTCAACAAATTCAGGCGTGACGTTGACGTAGCGGTACGAACAAGCGCTATTCAGGAACAGATTCTCGATGATATGCAGATACGGGCGCCCTTCGCCGGTGTGGTAATTGCCAAGGCAGCGCAGCCAGGCGAGATGATTTCTCCCATCGCCGCCGGCGGTGGCTTTACCAATACCGGCATCTGCACCATTGTGGATATGGAATCCCTTGAAGTCGAGGTCGATGTGAACGAATCCTATATCAATCGTGTCCATGCCGATCAGCCAGTGAGTGTCACCTTGAATGCTTATCCTAATAATCCCTATGCGGCGGCGGTGATTGCGATTATTCCGGCAGCTAACCGTAATCAGGCCACGGTTCGTGTTCGCATCCGATTTCTCGAGCGTGACGATCGGGTGCTACCAGAAATGGGGGTGAAGGTGTCGTTTCTCGAGCAAGACGAGGCTGGCGAAGCGGTGGCGGAAGTACCTGAGGGTGTGCTGGTGCCCAACTCGTCCGTCGGCAATGATGGCGGCGATCGATTTGTCTGGGTAGTAGTGAATGGACAGGTGACCCGTCGTCCTATTGTGATTGGTGATCAGATCGGTCAGCGGGTTCTGATAGTATCTGGTTTGCTTGGCGGCGAGCGGGTCGTTTCCGGGCTTGATGATGAACTGCTCGCGAGTCTTGAAAATGGTTTGCTGGTGAAAGTGTTGAACTAACCATGTCTAATCTAATAATCGAAATGGTTCGTTCGAGTACGAATGGCAATAGGGTGAAGCGGTGGCTATAGTCAGTCTCAAAGGCATAGATAAGGTCTATACCAAAGGCCGGGAAACGGTCGAGGTGCTTGAAGGAATCGATCTCGAGATCGACGAAGGTGACTTCGTGGCCCTGATGGGTCCATCGGGCAGTGGCAAGACGACGCTGCTGAATCTCATCGGTGGCATCGATCAACCTACTCGAGGTTCTGTGGTTGTGGGGGGTCAGCAGTTGGTCGGACTTTCCAGCAACAAGTTGGCAAAATGGCGCTCGGAAAACATCGGTTTCATCTTCCAATCCTACAATCTGTTGCCGGTTTTGACGGCGCAACGGAATGTAGCGCTGCCCTTGCTGCTGACGAAGTTGTCTGCCGCGCAGCGCAGACGGAGAACAGAGGTTGCCCTGCAAATCGTCGGGCTGGAAGACCGGGCGAAACACAAACCCGGCGAGCTATCCGGTGGCCAGCAGCAGAGAGTAGCGATAGCGCGGGCGATAGTGGCCGATCCTGCGGTGCTGATCTGTGATGAACCAACCGGTGATCTCGATCGTGATACCGCCAACGAAATTCTAGATCTGCTGGAGATTCTCAACAAAGACTACGGCAAGACTATTATCATGGTCACCCATGATCCCAAAGCCGCCAGTCATGCCCACCATATTCTGGAGCTAGACAAGGGTCAGTTGGTGAAGCAGGTCGCATGAATAAATTCTCATTGATCTGGTCCAATCTGTTTCGGCGCAAGGTCAGGACGTTCCTTATCTTGTTCTCGGTACTCGTTGCATTTCTATTATTCGCACTGCTGCGCACGGTGGCTGGTGCGTTCGAAGTGGGTATTGATTTTGCCGGTGTTGACCGACTTAACGTGTCGCCGAAGTATTCCATTATCGATCCGTTGCCAATTACTCATTTGAATGAGATAGATCGGCTTGAGGGCGTGGCCTCTATCACCCACCAGACCTGGTTTGGTGGCACCTACCAAGGGCTCAATAACTTCTTTCCAAAATTCCCGGTGAATCCGCGTGCCTATTTCGCCATGTACTCGGAATTTGAGATCAGCGACGTCCATCTTGAGGCTTTCGCGAATTCTCGCACCGGTGCAGTGGTGCCAGAATCCATGGCCCGGCAATACGACTGGCAAGTAGGTGACAGGATTCCCATTGAAGGTGATATATGGCTTATGGCCGACGGTGGCAAATTGTGGGAATTCGACCTGGTGGGTACCTATACCACCGGTGGTGAGGCAGGATTGTCCTCGGCGTTCCTGTTCAACTACGATTATTTCGATGAAGCCCGTGTCGAGCAGACCCAGGGCCTGGTGGGTTGGTTTACCGTCAAGGTGGCCAATCCGGACGAAGCCGCGGCACTGGCCGCCGAGATAGATGCCCTGTTTGAAAATTCCATGAATCCCACCCGATCTGCCACCGAAGCAGAATTCACCCGGCAGTTTGCGTCACAGGTGGGTGATATTGGTTTGATGATGAACGGTATCCTCAGTGCTGTATTTTTTACCATATTACTGCTTACCGCTAACACCATGATGCAGACCTTCAGGGAACGCATACCGGAACTGGCGGTATTGAAAACGGTGGGTTTCACCGATGTCGCGGTGTCGCTGTTGATCATGTCGGAGTCGATACTGCTGTGTGCACTGGGTGGTGCCCTGGGCATTGGATTGGCAATCCTGGTAAGCGACGCCATCGGGCCGCAAGTCGAGGCGTTCTTCGGCACCTTTCGACTTTCTACCGCGACCATCGGCACGGGCATGGCGATCGCGGTCTTGTTAGGAATCGTCGTTGGGCTGTTTCCAGCGCTTAGTGCTAATCGATTGCAGATTGTTGATGCCCTGCGGAAGTAACACCCATGTTTAAACAAATCTTCGAAATCACGGTGATGAACCTCCAAAACCTGCCCTCTCGGTTAGGAAGTTCACTGGTTATCGTAGTGGGCATTGCCGGCGTTGTCGGTGTATTGGTCGCCATACTGGCTATGGCGGTGGGGTTTACGGCAACCCTGAACAGAGGCGGCGCATCCGATCGGGCGATCATTCTTCGCGGGGGTACGTCCACTGGGGAGTTGACCAGCAACATCGATACGCGCCGTATGATGTATGTTAGAACTCTCGAAGGTATAGAATTGTTCAGTGGCGAAGTCTATATGGTCGCCGACATTCCCAAGCGCGCCACCGGGTCGCCGTCAAATCTAGTCATCAGAGGATTGGAACAGGATGGCTTTCTCCTGCGGCCGGAAGTACATATTGTGGAAGGACGTAATTTCGTGCCTGGGCGTAATGAACTGATAGCAGGCCGTAACGCCAGTGCGATATTTCAGGGCATAGATCTAGGGGCGACTGTGGATTTACGCCGTTCTGAGTGGACGGTAGTGGGCATATTTGAGGCAGAGGGATCGGCTTACGAATCGGAATTATGGGTCGACATGCCCACCGCCCAGTCGGCGTTTCGGCGTCTCGGTGCAATCAGTTCGATTCGAATCAAGGTGTCGGATCCGGCGCGGATTGAATCGCTAGCCGCTGAATTCGCCGAGAATCCACAAGTCGATCTCTCTATCACGTCGGAAGAGGAATTTTTCAGGAGCCAGTCCGCGGGCCTGGCCACGGTAATCAATACCTTTGGCTACGGCGTCGCTGCTGTCATGGCGATCGGTGCCGTGTTTGCCGCACTTAACACCATGTATGCAGCGGTTATCAGCCGCACCGTCGAAATTGCCACCCTGCGCGCGCTGGGTTTCGGCGCCACACCGGTGGTGATCTCGGTGATGATTGAGGCCATCGTGCTGGCGACTCTCGGCGGTTTACTGGGGGCGGCAATCGCCTATGTCGGATTTAACGGCTATACCGCGTCCACCTTAAACCAGGCCGCATTTTCCCAGGTCGCCTTCGACTTTGCGGTGACAGCCCAGCTGATCCGCAACGGCATCGGTTGGGCGTTGGGACTTGGTTTTATCGGCGGTTTATTCCCAGCCATACGTGCCGCCAGCCTGCCGATAACGCTGGCGCTTCGCGGCGAGTGATGGCCTGATGGCGCTACTGAGCGCAGGTTGAGCTATTAAATCGGGGTAGTGTTTATCGACAGCTGTGTTTTGCGTCTGATGTTGACCTAGCGGCCTATGCAAATTGCTTGTATGAAGATCCTGCTGATTATCGTTGGTCGAGCTACCAAATAAACGGTCTTGGGGCAATTTAGAAGCTAATAACACCCCATCCTCTCTAATTGCTACGGGGCAATGTAAATCAGAAAGGCCTAAAACTATCGGCGGCTGTTTGAGTCGCGAGTTGATGCAGAGCTATTGACAGACATTCGATATACATTAAACGCAGGATTGGTCCTTGGAACTGAGCGTTATAAAACTGAAGTGGAGCAGCTGGCAGGCCGACGGGTTTGACCGATGCGGCGAGAGAGAAAACCAAGCCAAACTCCTGTATTTTTACTCTGACCCCATTTATTTGAACGCGTCGGCATTGACATAGAAGTGCGCCAAAATACTCGCCCCGTAACCAATTGCGATTGCCCAGCTCCACTTTAAGTGCGAGAAAAATGTATACACGCCTCGGGCTTGACCCATCACTGCCACCCCAGCTGCCGATCCCACCGACAACATAGACCCACCGACGCCCGCTGTGAGCGTCACCAGTAACCATTGACCATGATTCATCTCCGGACTCATCGCAAGCACCGCAAACATAACAGGGATATTGTCCAACAGCGCAGACGCGAATCCGACCAGCACGTTTGCGTTAGTTGCACCCAAGTCGACATACATGAGTTCAGACATCAATACCAGATAACCCATCGCTCCCAGACCTCCTACACAGAGGATGATGCCATAGAAAAACAAGAGGGTATCCCATTCCGCACGTTGCAGGTTTTTGTAGATATCGTAGGTCTTGCCTTCAGCCCCGGCAGCAGAATGCTCGGTCGTTTCGTACTGCACTCCATCGAAGTCTGAGTGATGCGCATTTTCGAATAGAGCAGAATCATCGCTAGCCAACGCTACTGCGCTATGCTGTACCTCTGACTTTGCTTGTGACATATCACGTAGCTGCAGGTAGTAGCCGAACATCTTTAGAAAGCCCAGGCCGGTCATCATTCCTATTACAGGAGGCAGATGCAATACATTATGGAACGAAACGGCCATGATGATTGTCACGACAAATAGTCCGACGACGACCCATGCGCCAAACTTTAACTCTACTTTCTCCGTCATTGGCTTGGGTCGCTCCTTTGGAACAGCAAAACTGAGGATGGCTGCAGTGACAAGCCAATTTACTACAGAGGGAATGAACAGGACAAAGAACTCACTAAATTCCACGAACCCTGCCTGCCACACCATCAACGTTGTGATGTCACCAAATGGGCTAAATGCTCCACCGGCATTGGCGGCAACGACAACGTTTATACAGGCGATGGATACAAAGCGAACATTGCCTCCTCCCACTGCCGTTACCACCGCAGCCATAAGCAGGGCGGTCGTCAAATTGTCAGCAAAAGGAGATACGATAAATGCAAGCAAGCCTGTTATCCAAAATATTCCACGAAATGAATATCCATGGGAAACGAGTTTGGCGCGCAGCAGATTGAATATGCCCCGCTCTTCCATCGTGTTTACGTAGGTCATTGCCGCCAGCAGAAACAAGAATAACTCGACAAACTCTAGAAGATTGTGCCGCACCAGCTCTTCGGCAGAATGGGTATCGCCTGCCTGAGAATAAGCGATTGCAACCAAGATCCAAATTAGTCCAGCTGCCACAATTACCGGCTTGGATTTACGCAGGTGAATACTCTCTTCGCTAATCACCAGAATATAGGCGAGAACAAAAACAACGATGGCCGTTATGCCAGCCCAGTTTCCGGTTAAGTCCAGGCTTCCTACATCTTCTCCACTCGCCGCATATACGGGCACAGGCACAAGCAAAGCAACCAGACTAATTAGCGCCAAGAAGCAAATCGGCAGCCCATTTCTAAGAGTCTCAATTTTTCGAATCAGCATAACAAACCCTCAAATCGCAGTTCAGGTAGTGGAAATTTTTGAAAATATTGCAGCAGATATATTCAGTTAACTTGTCTTGGAATTAGTATTTAGGGTAGGTAGGTTAGGAATTAGCTGGGCAGATCCCAAACTAGATTGCAGAACACACCGTTCAGTCTCAATGCACCGAACAGCTACTAAGATAAAATTCGTCGTCGTTTCGTTTTCTAATGAGGCAAATAGTTTTTCGCATAAGTGCACAAAGATTATCGAGGGAATTTCAGGAAGTCTAGATAAATCGGAATTTTTCGATCCAAGTTCTCACAAATTGAAATTATCCTTACTACATATAAGAAGGAAGACCAATGCATGACTGGACTATTTTGCTCAAAAATCGTGGATAGGGAAGTTTCCTTGGCAGGTACAATAAAAGGGGTCGGTGACAAATCAAAATACGAATGATTCTCAATTGTCATCGATCCCTATTAGTCATGTCAGTATCATGTGTATGCGGCACACGCGCCCTTAATTTTCGTTGGCCACCGTCTATTCCGTAATCGCTTGAATAGGGACAGCTAGTTCCGCTGCTACATAATTTGTGAATGAACGACTATTTCCAGCTCATACAATTCGATCCGTGACGGCGCCTTCCCAGGTGGCGAACCTTATCATCAGCCAGGCAGAAACTTCGCAATAATCCAACGCAGATCTTCGCCATCTCGACATTAACTGCCGGTTCGATTAGCATCATCTGGCTCACCCCAATTAAAATACAATCGCCAGCACACGACGCAAGGTGGCAACGAGAGCCCTATGAAACGACGAACCTTTCTTTCCGCAGCAATGGCCTCGACTGCCGTGTTGCCGATGCTAGCTAGTGCACAGACGGCGCTGCCGCCGGCCGAGCCCCGTGACTGGTCAGGCGCGACGCCCCTGAGATATCCGGACCCGGATCTGATTGCCCTCGACCGAAGTTTTCAGCGCTATATTCTGTTCAACACTCCGATTCGACGCCATCACACCGGCACGCTGTGGGCGGAAGGCCCAGCCTGGAACGGTGTCGGGCGCTACTTGGTATGGAGTGATATTCCCAATAATCGCCAGCTTCGCTGGATCGAAGATGATGGCAGGGTGACGGAATTTCGCAATCCGTCCGGTAATAGCAATGGCAACACCTTCGACAGTGAAGGCCGGCAAATTTCCTGTGAACACGGTGGACGCCGGGTTGTGCGTTACGAATATGATGGCTCCGTGACCGTGATAGCTGACAGCTTCGAAGGTAAACCCTTGAACTCGCCAAATGACGCCGTGGTGGCGCCGGATGGCAGTGTCTGGTTTACCGACCCGCCCTATGGCATCCGTGGCAATTACGAAGGCAGCCAGGCGGAGTCGGAGCTCCCCTTCGCGGTATACCGGGTCGACCCTGCCAACGGCGAGATCAGCAGAGTCACGGACGAAATTGGCGCCCCCAACGGCCTCTGCTTTTCTCCAGACTATAGCCAGCTTTACGTGGCTGATACCGGTAGCGGACGGGAGATAAAGGTCTGGGATGTGGACGGCAGCCGCCTTCGAAACGGCCGTCGCCATGCGCAACTGACGCTGCCGGGTACCGACAGCGTCACCTCAGCCGACGGCATTCGCTGCGATGTCGATGGCAATATCTGGGCCGGTGCTCGGCCTGGCGTGCAAATCATCGCGCCGGATGGAGCTACGATCGGCGTCATTCGCCTGCCCGAGGTCTGCGCTAACGTCTGCTTCGGTGGCGCTCGGCGTAATCGCCTGTTCATGGCCGCGAGCCAGTCATTATATTCGGTCTATGTGGGTGTGCGCGGCGCAGGCATCGCCTAGCCTGAATGTCGGCGCTACGCTCGCTGGCGGGTTTCATACACAGGGCGTAATCGAGCCTGTCATCGCCTGGGTGGTGTTTCGGCGGCGGTTGTCCATCAGTAATTCGCCTTTTTATGCCGATTGGTGCTACTCTTTCGCTCCTTCTGGAGTGACCAAATTCTATTATCCAACACTTCCGGCAATTGGCATCTCGGTCAATGGCCCGCTCTTTTTGCGTCGTTCAATTTCGTCAGAGGTAACATGAGGTGAGAGATTTAACCCAGGGTTCTACTATCAGGACAATACTGGCAATGGCAATTCCGGTCGCCGCTGGAATGATATTTCAGACTCTGTATTTACTAGTGGATCTGTATTTTGTCGCCGCACTGGGTGAAGAATCCGTAGCGGGCGTGGGGGCGGCCGGTACCTTGTTGTTCATGATCATGGCACTGACCCAGGTGTTAGGTGTGAGCGCCGTCGCCCTCATCTCACAGGCCGTGGGTCGTAAGGATCAGCAGCGAGCGAACCTGGTGTTCAATCAGTCCCTGGTGCTATCGGCAATTTTCGCATTGATAACCCTGGGCGGGGGCTATTTGTTTGCCGAGCCTTATCTCTCCAACATAACTGCAAACGCCAGTACCTTGAGTGAGGGCATCACATTTTTGTACTGGTTTCTCCCTGGCATGGCGCTGCAATTTGCCATGATGGCGATGGCGTCATCGCTGCGGGCGACTGGTATCGTCAAGCCGGCGATGGTGGTGCAGGTTCTTACCGTCGTTATAAATATAATTCTTGCACCCATTCTTATCGCCGGATGGGGGCCTGGCCCGGCCTTGGGGGTAATGGGTGCAGGCCTGGCAAGTACGATTTCCATAGTAATCGGTGTAGGGATGCTGACAGCGTATTTTTTCAAGATAGAAAAATATGTTTCCTTTCAAGTAAAACTCTGGCGACCGCGTTTCGATATCTGGTGGCGCATGTTGGACATCGGTCTGCCGGCCGGTGGAGAAATGCTGCTGATGTTTGTCTACTTCTCCATTGTGTATTGGTTGATCCAGGATTTTGGCGCGCCTGCACAGGCCGGCTTCAGCATCGGCGGGCGCATCATGCAGTCTATATTTATGCCCACAATGGCGATTGCATTTGCGGTGGGCCCGATCATCGGTCAGAGCTACGGAGCCGGGCTCGGCGATAGGGTGCGCGAGACCTGCTATAAGGGCATGCTGCTAAGCAGCGGCGTGATGCTGACTGTGACCTTATTGATGCAGTGGCGTCCCGAATTATTGATCACATTCTTCACCGATGAGGCTGATGTCATAGCGGTCGGTGCCGAGTTTCTACAGCTCATTTCACTTAATTTCGTGGCGCAGGGTATTGTGTTTACCTGTTCCGGCGCATTTCAGGGCCTGGGTAATACTCGCCCCGCTCTCATCAGCTCCGCCATTCGCCTACTGATTTTCATTCCTATTGTGGTGTACCTCAAATATCAGCCGGGTTTTACTATCAACCAGGTCTGGTACGCATCAATCCTTTCGGTAACTATTCAGGCGATAGCAAGCTATCTGTTGGTGCGCCGGGAATTCGCGGCGAAACTGAGAGTGGAATCGCCGGCAGCCACCTCCACAGAATAGGCTCCAGCGCAGCATAAGCACTTGCTAAAGCGACCCTAAAAGTGACATCCTCGTGGTCAAATCAACGAGGATTATAATAATGACAAAATCGAAGACTCAGTTCATCGCCCTGTTTATTGGCGCGCTAGCACTCTTGATCGCTGGCCTGGTGCCCGCACAGGGCTATCCTAACCCCTACGCCGCCCTTAATTCCTGGGCCATACTGCCAGACGGCCGTACCTTCGGCGCGGTGGGTGACACCGATGTAGACCCGGACGGCGTACACATGTGGGCCGTCATCCGCTGTGATGCCACGGCACCGGACCGATTTGGTAACGAGTGTGTGGATTCGGATCTGGACTCCGTAATTAAGTTTGACGCCGACGGCAATGTGGTGGAAAGTTTTGGCGGCGGCATGTTTATCTGGCCCCACGGCATCGAGTTAGATGCCGATGGCAATGTCTGGGTGACGGACGCCGTTTCCGATGCCCGCATTCCAGACGGTGACAAACGCGGCCACCAGGTGGTCAAGTTCAGCCCTACCGGTGAAGTCTTGATGGTGCTTGGTACACCCGGCGAAGTCGGCAACGACAACGAACATTTCAATTCCCCGGCCGACGTGGTGATCGGCAACAACGGCGACATCTTTGTCGCTGACGGCCATAACAACAATGGCAACAACCGGGTCATGAAATTCAACGCCGAGGGCGAGTTCCTGATGAGCTGGGGGCAGACCGGTTTTGGTCCGAGCGAGTTTCGGGCGCTGCACACCATCGCCATCGATAATCGTGAACGCCTGTTTGTTGGCGATCGTTCCAATAACCGCCTGCAATTGTTCGACCAGGACGGCAGCTTCATCAATCAGTGGACTCAGTTTGGTCGTCCCAGCGGTATCTTCTTCGACCAGCACGACAATATTTACGTTGCCGATTCCGAATCTGATGATTTGCAAAACCCGGGCTGGGAAATGGGCATTCGCATCGGCGATGCGAATCTGGGTTGGGTGAAGTACTTCATTCAATTACCTGGAGGAGATCCGAGATCGACGGCGGGCAACGGCGCCGAGTTTGTGTCCGTGGATGCAGCCGGCAATATGTTTGGTGGCGAACCATCTCCGCGCAAGTTGCAGAAGTATATTCGAGTCAGACCGTAGTTTCTTTAAATGTAGTTAAGATCGTACAATCCAGCTGTTAAAAGCTAGAAGCTGATGATGACTTCGGATTCTGGAGTCATGGGCCGCTGCGGATGTCGCGGCCACTTGAGGCCCGATCCAGCTAGTCGATTAATGGGAGCAATTTACTGTATCCCTGTTCGGTGAGAATAGTTTTGTTGGGCTACACCAAGCGTGCCAAATAAGGAACGCTTGACGTAAGAGTTGCGGCTCTACCGAATTGCCTGGATGCTCGGAATGCCATGAAATTTATTCCGTTCGACCTCGAGCACGCACAGTCTATCTGGGAGCAGAAAGTCGAGTTTAATCTCACGGAAAGCGGCGTGCACCCCATTACCCTGAATGAGTTAATCGGCGATGATCAGGACTTGTTCGATAAACTTCTCCGGCTTGAAATCAACTACCCACACGTCAATGGCATTCCTCGGCTGCGGGAATTAATCGCGTCACTCTATGAAGGCGCGGCTACCGATAATGTTCTGGTCACCGTCGGTGCCGCAGAGGCCAACCAGATCATCATGCAAACACTTCTCGACGCTGGTGATGAGATAGCTACACTCTCTCCAACTTATAGACAGGTATGGGGTATCGCCGCGAATGCGGGCATTGCAGTGAAGTCCTTCCGCCTGAATCCGGACCAGGGGTGGGCATTGGACGTAGATGAACTGCATAGTGTGGTAAACAACAAAACCAAGATTATTGCCCTGGTCAATCCCAATAATCCCACGGGTCATATTCTTAGTGATCAAGAAATGGATGAGATCGTCATGGCCGCCGACCGTGTCGGCGCCTGGATCTTGTCTGATGAAGTGTATCGTGGGGCGGAGCGGGAGCAGGAAGAAGAAACCAGCTCGTTCTTTGATAGATACGACAAGGTACTTGCGGTTGGCAGCCTGAGTAAGGCTTATGGTTTACCGGGGCTGCGCATCGGCTGGATAGTCGGGCCACCGGATACCATAGAAGAGTTGTGGCGCAGGCATGAATATACTGCAATAAGCGCCGCCATGATTAGCAATCATCTGGCAGTTCATGCCCTCTCCCCTGAGGTCAGAATTCGCCTACGCACGCGAGCAAGAAATTACATCAGGTCGGGATATCCAGTTCTGCGGCAATGGATGGACTCTCAAGATGGTTTGTTTAGCTATACGCCACCACAGGCATCTGCCGTGACTTTCATTCGTTATCACCTCGATATCAATTCGATTGTTCTAATGGAAAAACTCTGCCGCGAGGCAAGCGTCTTCGTCGGCGCCGGCGATGCCTTCGGCATGGAACAGCACATCAGGATTGCCTTCGGTCAGGAAAAAACTGTGCTCGATGAGGCGTTCGCCCGCATACAGCGGACTCTGGAAAATCTTCGCTGAACCAACGTGCAAGTTTTTCAATTATCCTCGGTTCCAGTTCGAGCTTGTAATCCAGCCCGGTTCTGCCTGGCGACTGCGAGAAACCCCCAATCCCATACCCTGACCCTTACCAAAAATTTATTACGCAGCTATTGACAATATTTATAAATGTATCACAATACGGGTACAATAGAACAAACGGCTCATACTGAAAATTCATGAATATCACCATCAACATCAAGGACGGCGTGCCCATCTATCGCCAGATCGCCAACCAGGTACGTTATATGGTGGCGTCCGGTATCTTGCTCCCTGGTGAAGAAATTTCCCCGGTTCGCAGCCTGGCCCTGTCGCTTAATGTGACTCCGAACACCGTGGTCAAAGCTTACGATGAGTTGGAGGCAGTGGGTGTGATATTCAAACGCCGCGGGGCTGGTACCTACATCTCCAATGAACAGACACCACTGGCTGACCGCGAACGCAAACGAATAGTCGAGGCCCGCATCGATGGCCTGTTGGCGGAAGCCCACCAATTGGACTTCTCTTCCACGGAATTACTCTCCCTGTTCACAAAACGGCAGTCTGCACTACACAGTGCCGAAGACAGCAATAAGAAAGCGAGGCAGAAACATGACTGAATGGGTAGTGGAAGTGAACAATCTCTCGCGACAATTTGGCCAAACACTGGCGCTGGACAAGGTAGATTTTCAGGCCGACCGCGGCAAGGTTTATGGCCTGGTGGGTGCCAACGGCGCCGGTAAAACCACGCTGATTAAACACTTGCTGGGTTTGCTGCGTGCGAAGTCTGGTTCTGTTGCGGTGTTCGGACAGGACCCGGTAAAAAATCCGGAGAGTGTACTGAAAAGAATCGGCTACCTGTCGGAAGAAAGGGACCTGCCCGACTGGATGTCCATAGAAGAATTAATGCGTTACAGCAATGCCTATCATTCAAATTGGGATAGCGCCTTCGCTAGTGAGTTACTTTCTACCTTCGCTCTGGATAGCCGGCAGAGCGTCAAGGATCTGTCACGCGGCATGCGCGCCCAGGTCGCCCTGGTGGTTGCAGTCGCGCATCGGTCTGACTTACTCATCCTCGATGAACCTTCCAGTGGACTCGACGCACTGGTACGAAAAGACATTCTTAATGCGGTAGTGCGAACGATTTCCGAGGAAGGCAGAACGGTAATTTTTTCATCTCATCTACTGGAAGAAGTTGAACGCCTGTCCGACCATGTGGTGATGATTCAGCAGGGAAGAATCACACTGGATGCGTCGTTGGAGACCCTCGCAAATTCTCACCTGTATCCCGTCAGCCCTAGTTGGACATAATCCCCTAATTGCCTAAGAGACAGTATTGGCTCATCGTTAACTCCAAGAGGAAGTGATGATGAGAAAGAAAAGCAGTGCCCAGAAGACTATTCGAGATATTCGTCGGGCCACCCGCCGACACTACTCCGCCGAAGAAAAAATCCGCATTGTATTGGAAGGCCTGCGTGGTGAAGACACCATAGCCGAGCTGTGCCGCCGGGAAGGTCTGAACAGCAATGTGTACTATCGTTGGTCCAAGGAGTTCATGGAGGCAGGCAAGAAGCGTTTAGCAGGTGATACCGCC